>Ga0224506_10000063_pt1 | contig 112110 bp, 102 predicted proteins | sample SF_Jan12_sed_USG_2_FD_169108 | JGI IMG/M metagenome (GOLD analysis project Ga0224506, IMG submission 169108) | Sediment microbial communities from San Francisco Bay, California, United States - SF_Jan12_sed_USGS_8_1 | ecosystem: Environmental > Aquatic > Marine > Sediment | place: USA...
CAGTGGTTTGTTATATACCCAACGGATATGGGTGTAGCTTTCCGGCTTTGCCGTCCACTCTTTTCCATTTTTATCTTTAACGATCAAATCCTCTGGATTACCATAATTTTTGCCAGCATCAATAGAAAAACTAATGTTTGTGTTTTTACCTCTTGCAGAACCAACACGGTATTTTGAGTTATTGGGAATCGGATTATTAATCACAATATCTGTGGCAGCTTCTTCACCTATATTTTCAAAGGTAATGATGTACCGCATCACATCTTTAGGCAGTGCCGTTTTCGGCTCGATGTAGTCGTAAGTATTATTGCCATCCTTATCTTTTTTTATAACTTGTTTAAAAACTTTATTGGTCAGAACTATCTTTCCGTCTTCCGCAAAAACATTGCTTGAAAGCAATGAAGTTAACAACATCATGCTAAATAATAATTTGAAACCTGGCTTCTTGTTTTTCATAAAAAATACCTCAGTCAATGGTGACATCAAAAGTAATTAGGTTAGGTGTGGCTGGTGCAACAGAAACGCTTCCGTTCTGGCTTAAATCGACAACAATATTGCTGCCGTTAAATTCTGAATAGTCGGTAGGTGTATCATTAGCATCGGTTTGCACAACGCCATTGAGTAACAGACTTGATGGTGTAAATGTGGTGTTTATCGGAATTGGATCAGTAATCACGAGATTATTAACACTGCTGCCACCACTGACGACAACATCAATTTGGTAACGTAAGGTTGAACCTGCATGAGGATTGGTACCGCCTAAAGCATCAATAACCGTCACTGTTTTATTCAAAGTGACCGCAGTGGCAACAGCTACCTGAACAAAAAACACACCGACATCGGAATGCTGGCCATTTGATGCAATATCCTGTGCACCGGCACTATCAACATCTTCAGGATTAATCCCTGCAGGATCGTTAAAGACAGTTTCCATTCCTGCCGTGTTAGGTATTATGTTAGCTGTGCCACCAGGGCTAATATTGCCATTATCATCATTAGTAATAGCAATACCCTGACCGACGACACCGCCCTCTGCAACCTGCGCAACCAGTGCAACCGCTGCGGCATCACCAATGTTGGTAACTGGCATGGTTGCAACAATGTAAACCGTCGCCGATGAGCCTACCGCTAAATCGTCAATAAAGACGGCTGTGTCTTCGGCCAATAAATAACCGGCGTTGCTTCCGTTTTCTACGAAAACTTGCATAGGCGATACAGGGTCGAAATTGTCAGGGTTTGCAACAAAGGGACTTGGTGTTGTATTAATCGCTGCCAGTAAAAAATCCTGTGGCGCGTTACCATTATTGGTAACACTGAAGGTAAGAACTGCGGCAGGCTGTGAGGATGCAACGTTAACCACGGAGGCATCTGATGAAACAACGCTAAAGTTGATCAGACGATCTTCGATAAATGAAGTAGGCGTACCATTACCAATACCAGGCAGGCTATTGCCAGAAGGCGAAGATTCCTGAATTAAGGAACTCCCCTGATAAACAAAATCTATTGTTGCGGTGTTATTGATGATATCACCAGCGGCTGCGAAAACTGGTGAGGAATTTAATATCAGCGTGAGCAAAGCTATCAAACGAAAATTAAATTCGTATAGCTTTAAGCCTCTCAAAGAATAATTAAATTTAGACAAGGTTTTCACAACATTCCAACATCAAAGATATCTCACCCGATTTTTTACATTTATTTAATTTTTTTTATCATTTCGGCCTTACTATCGACTCATAACCAGCGCTTATCTTTTTGGCCTCTTTATGCGCGAGTTACTCCCACTTTTTCCTTGTCATCAACTGCATTCCATTAACAGCAACTATAGACTCTAAGTATGTGAAAAACAAAGGAAATAAGTAAAATAATTAGTTAAAGAATATCGTCAATTTGCGACATTTTCGTTGAGATTTCAACAATATTAGAAATCGTTACCCAGAACTGAGTATTGAGGTAAATTTTTGATCATCGTGTCACCACTTATCCTATTTTTTTAGCCTCTTATCTTCAATATATGTATATTTACAAGTCATAAAAAATAAATATCATTATTCCCTGTTGATAATGCGACACATTTTTTAAAAAAAATTTTTCATATATCAAAAGATGATCTCCTTAACTCAGTACAAACCAACTACAATCTTGTCACCATGAATTGGTACTGATTTCCACTTATCTGACGTATCCGACATCTCAAGCACTTAATGTCCACGCAAATCTTTACATTTTGTTTATTTTTGCTTTAATTACATATGCTTGCACAATTTCAGATTAGCCCCACATTGCCGGGGTATAATGTGACTACTTATATCCCCTATTTAATCAACGGTAATTTTTTCCTGGCCAAATAAGAAATGACCAACACAACAATACTACATAAAATCCTGACTGCTTCCTCTGTAAAGCAAGCTACAGCTATTGGCCAGATGTTGTGCTTAATTACTTCTTTGATCTCCCCTGCCGCCTATTCTGAAAATAGCCAGATCACCAATTCAGGCCCATCGCCAAACAATCCTGTACCATTGACGACAGAAAAGTACAAAGACACAAGAACAAACAAGTTTATAAAGAAAGGTATTGACGGGAAAACATTAACCAATAATTCTGCAACATGGTCGTGCGTTGAAGACATTAATAATGGTCTAATTTGGGAAGTAAAATCCAAAGATAGCGGCATGCACGATAAAAATAACTCATATACCTGGCTCCAGCCTTCATCAACAGAAATTTCTCAAGGTGTCGCTGACGGCGGCAAATGTAAAGGTGATACTGATTGCGATACATTGTCATACGTACAAGCCATTAACGAACAGAACTACTGTGGTTATTCTGACTGGCGACTGCCTACACGCGAAGAAATGCTTTCAATTGTTAGCTATAAAAGTGCTGACTCTATGGCCACGATAAACAATGATTACTTCCCAGAAACCTTACCTAGCTGGTACTGGACAGCATCATCCAATGAAGAACATGCTGAACACGCATGGTATGTTTTATTTCGTAATGGCATTGCACTTAATGATTTAAAAGGACGAGCCAAACATATACGCCTGGTGCGTTCCAATATTTCTGCACAGCAGGCCAAATTATGATGCCACACAAGATTATTAACGCTCTTAGCAGCGTTATTTTCATTCTCTTTACGGCCAATGCCATGGCGGCAAAACCACCACCTAGCATTAAGCAATGTAAAAGCAAATGGGTACTGACAAGCGCTCAAGCATTTAACTTCGGTGCTTTTGCTATTGACTCCGGCGCGGCTACATTAATGATGGACAATACCGGCACTTTCAATCTCCTGCCCGGTAACATCGCTACATCAACAACAGTTCCCGTAACCAACTTTACCGTCACCATCAACAACACTGTTGACCCTCTCACCTGTGGCGCCCATGGCTTCACCATCAGTTGGGGCGTACTACCTACTCCACTTGCAGGCCCCGGTACAGCCATGCCATTAACTAACGTACTCGTTAGTGAAGCCACATTAATTCCGACGGCTACTGCTCTACCCGTAATTTTAAATACAGCCAACTTACCGATCACCCTTACCTTTCAGGGGAATTTGAACACCACTTTTCCACAGGCTGCGGGGACTTATATCTCACCAGTTTTTACAGTAGATCTGACTCAAGATGGCACAATAACATCGGTAAGTAATACTGCCAGTGCAACCTCGCTGACGCCTATTGGCCTTACTGAGACATTACCGATGAATTTCGGTACTGTAGCAGGTGGAAGCTTGGCTGGGACGGTGATCATGAATACAGCTGGAGCTCGAACTGTAACAGGTGATGGCAATATACTGGCGACCGGCCCCGGCAATGCCGGTTCATTTCAAATTACCGGGGAACCGAATCTAACCTATGCGTTACTCATCACTGGTCCTGCAGTGCTTGAAAGCGCCGGTGGACAACAAGTCACCGCCACCGCCTTTACAAATAACAGTAGCGGCACCATACCAGCAGCGGGCATTGAATTATTTCAGGTAGGCGCCACTCTAAATCTAGGCCCATTACAAGCAGCAGGTACATACTCAACATTCACTGGAGCGGGTTCACCTTATACGGTGACAGTGAATTACAATTAATCCAAATTTAGATTAATAGCCGCTAATCTCATAAACACGACTTTTCATCAAAAACATCGTGTAAAAGCTTTGAAACCATAAAATTAAGACTATCATCTAACTATGTGTAAAAAATATAGAACCCTGATGAACCATTATCAGAAAGCAGGCTATTATGCCTACGCCATTACTGGCGTAGTTGCTGCTATCTCGTGGACACCAGCACAGGCAGCAACAGCAACTGCAACGGTCGATGCTAATATCATTCAAGCAATTGGCATGACCACAAATAATGGCCTTTCATTTGGTGATATTTCTGCCGGGGCAACCTCAGGCACGGTTATTTTTACACCTGGCGGCGCAAGCTCTGCAACTGGTGGCACTACCATCAATTCATCCGCGCCTGGCAACCCAGCGAGCTTTAATGTTCAAGGCACACCGAATGCGAGCTTCTCTATTAGCTTACCCATTTCTGTTTTATTGACTGATGCAGCATCACACAGCATGACGGTAGATAATTTTACTAGTTCACCAACACCTTCTGGAGTGTTAGATGGCAGTGGTCAACAAACCCTGTTTGTTGGCGCTACCTTGAATGTAAGTGCTAACCAGGCCTTTGGTTCATATTCAGGCCAAATGACCGTCACAGTAGGTTACAACTGAATGGAAGAATCTGTTCAAAAGAGTTGAACAGCAAGCAAACATAAATGTAAAAACATGCAAATAAACTAAATAAATCAGTGACATAACTTGAAACATTAATACTGAATACTATACTCGTGTCAATGTTTGACTAAATGAATACAAACAACCAAATTTAAATATTTTGTAAGAGGAAATAATCATGAACAAACAACTTTTAAAAGTAGGCTTAGTGGCTTTAATCACCAGTATCTATAGCTCTGGTGCTTCAGCCGCAGGTCCTGTTGACGGCACTGCCGCTGCCACCATCATTGCTCCGGTAACACTAACTCCTGGAGCCGCACTCAATTTCGGTGATTTTTCACCTAGTCCATTAGGTGATACAGTGACACTGACTGCTGCTGCGGCAACAGTCCGTGCTATTACTACAGGTACCCTTCACGCTGGAACAGTTTCTTCTGGTGCATTTACAATTGGCGGGCAAGCTGGCTTAGCCGTAAATGTTGCTATCGCAGATGGTGCAACTGATCTTGTCAACGGTGCTAACACTTTGGTATTTACACCAACAGCACCAGCTGACATTGTCAGTAACTATGTTATTGGCTCAGGTACGGACATTATCTACGTTGGTGGTACCCTAACAATACCTGTAGTTGCTAGTGCGCCTGCTGGCCTCTATTCTAGTGCCACTGCATACACAGTGACTGTAAACTATCAGTAGGACACTGGTCTTTCGAGTCGTTTTCGTGCAACTCGTTTAAAGAAAGGGCAATCATTTTTGATTGCCCTTTTTTACATGAATATTATAAATATAAGTGGAGCTATTAAATGAACAAAATAACAAACAAGTCATTTAACGATATATCTACAGCCAAAAGATATCTGAACCAATTTATTGCATTAAGCCTACTATGTTTTGGGTTTGTACCATCCATTGCAAATGCTGGTGCAAACCTTATGGTTACACCAACGCGCATTGTATTCGAAGAACGTATGCGCACCGCACAGATAACATTAATGAATAATGGCACTGAACAGGGTGACTTCCGAATTTCGTTCATCAACCAGGTAATGACTGATGACGGTGAATTTGAAGCCGTTAAAGCCGATGAAAAAGGCCTGTTTGCGAACTCAATGGTTCGATATTCACCTCGACAAATATCCCTGGCACCTGGTCAGTCACAAGTTGTGCGTTTAATGTTAAGAAAACCACGTGAACTCGCCAATGGTGAATATCGCTCTCACTTGTTATTTCAGTCCATTCCAAAAGCTTCCAGAAGCAGTATAGCTTCAGCAATGGATACCAATCCAGAAGGTATCACTGTCGAAATTATTCCTGTCGTAGGAATTTCCATCCCAGTCATCGTTCGTCATGGAAAACTGCATAGTGAATTAAAATTGGACAACGCAGCCATTGTTCCTGCTACAGAAGCCAATCCAAAATCAAGTATTTCTGTTGATATGCACCGTAGTGGTAACCAGTCAGTTTATGGTGATTTTCGCGCCATCTTCACTCCAAATGACGGGAGTGAATCTGTCATCATTGCTCTGGCAAATGGGGTTGCTATTTATGCAACGAATGCATTCAGGCAGTTTACGATACCAATAAATATGCCTTCAGGCACTTCACTTAAAGACGGCAAAGTGCGCATCCTCTTTCTCGAATTTGGAAAAGATGAAGAAACAGGCTTAATTGCTGAGACCCATTTGACATTATAAATTGAAGCATGGTTCACAAACTTGTCTCACATTATTGCTTGCCACTGATCTCACTATGTTTAATAACTGCCAGTGTTAGTGCCGAAGAAAGTACCATACTCATCGATAGTGCACGGGGAATTGACAATACCCGCAGCACTGTTCTTGATGAACTCAATAATATTAGTGAATCACTCAATAGTATCGCACCCGATGAGCAAACTGAACCCGAAGAAGATGCAGTAACTGATATCAACGTTGATACTGAGCAGGATATTCAGGCAGAAACGGATACAAAAATCAAACCTAATAATTCTGATTCTCAGAAATCCAATAAAAGTAGTGAATCAATCAACGACATGTTGTCTGATAAAAAAACAGATACTGAACAGCATACACTCACGGAAGTTGAGACCAACGAAGAAGTTGAAGACAATACAACTGTCGAGCCCGTAAACAAAAAAAATGGTGCCAGTACAGTGCTCATCGATAGTGCACGGGGAATAGATAATACCCGTTCAACTATTCTTAACGAACTCAATAATATTAGTGAATCCCTCGATTTTATCGTGCCTGATAAAAAAACAGAAAAAAAACAGGATGCTATAACAGATTTGAATACAAACATCGAAGTTGAACCTGCACAGGATGTTCAAAACAATATCGATACTGAAACTCGCACACTACTCATCGATAACAGGCGCGGAATTGACAATATTGACGAACTAATAACTCCGCTTATTGACAAGATGAATTCAGAAGTCACGAATGAATCAGTAGATAAAACTGTAGTACAAGATACAACTACAGTCCCAAAAACAATCGAAACATTGGATAACAAAACGGTTACTGGTGAAACAATAAAAACACCAGTACCACCGACTACCACTAAGAGCACTGAAGTGATTGTCGAAGTGACACCGCAAAAGGAAACAACTCAACTTCATGAAGAAACAGAAGGTCTCGACTGGATTCCAAAAGACTCTGACCTACGTATTCTTGAGATCCGTGTTGAGACTTATGTATTTGAGGATGTCATTGGCGCTTATCAGTATAAAGATATGATTATGATACCGCTGGGTGCATTCTCCAGTATTACTGATATTGCCATTGAAGTTAAAGCAGATTTTGCAGAAGGCTTTATTATCAAAGAGGCTAATACATTTGCACTGGATACGCTTCGTAATGAAGTTATCCTGAACGGCATAGCCAAACAATATCAGGCTGAACGGGTCAAAATTCTCAATAACGATATTTTTGTAGAATCCAGCCTACTAAGTGAATGGCTAAACATGGAGCTTGATGTCGATTTATTCTCATCAAGGATGATTGTTAGATCAGATGCAAAACTGCCCTTCCTTGCACGCATTGATCGTGAAAAACGTATGGAGAAAGCATTATCAAGGATCAACCTGGTCGAACAACAATACCCACGTCATCATGAATCATATAAAGATTACACTCTACCTTTTGTAGATCAATCGTTGAGACTAGCTCAGCGTTTTTCTGATGAAGGCAATGTAACCACATTTAACTCAACAACTTATGCAACAGCCGATCTTTTACAACATGAGTCAACCTGGTTTCTCACTATGGATGATCAGGAAGGAGTTCGTGATTTTCGTGTTACCTTTGGACGCACAGATCCTGATGGTGGATTACTTGGCCCCATTGACGCCAAAGAATATAAATTTGGCCATATAACAGAACCACGTATTGGACTGATAAATTCTGCTAGTGATCTCAACTACGGTGTTTACGCCAGTAGCAACCCAATCGGCCAGCAAACTGAATATGACCGACACCGTTTTGTCGGCGAGCTATTACCCGGTTGGGAAGTTGAACTTTATCAAAATAATGCTTTGATTGGTTATCAGAAAACAGCCATTAATGGTCAATATGACTTTAAGGATGTACCGCTGCTATTTGGTAACAATCACTTTCGTCTCGCTTTCTATGGGCCAAAAGGTGAAATTGAAGAAGAAACTAAAAACTTTCAATTAAGTCATGCTTTAACACAGCAGGGCCAGCATTATTATAAAGCGTCTACTATCACCGATGATGATGGCGAACAGCGAACAGTTGCTCAATTTGATTACGGTGTTAATAAAAACATTTCAAGCACATTTAACCTTGTCAGCATTCCCCTTAATGAATCAAACACAATAGTGCAGCACGACTACCTTGGAACAGGACTCATAGGCTACTGGGATGCATTGTTAGCATCAGCAAACATCATAACTGACTCGGCGAGTGGGAGTGCCGCAGAAATTGACCTACAAACTCGCGTTTATGAAACAGTGATTGGTTTTAAAGACATTCACTTGAATCATTTTTTTAGTGAAGAATTTATACCTAGCGCAACGGAAATAACGCGACGTACCGAAATCGATATTAATACCGCAATACCTCCTTCATTTATTCCACGCATTCCCGTTACATTTAGTATTAAACGTGACTTGTATATAAATGGTGATGAGTTATTTGAAATTACTAATCAGTTATCAGTAAGTACTCACGGTGTTGCTTTTACCAACCAACTTACCAATCAACAAATAAGCAGCCAAAAAACCACGAGAAGTGGTAATTTACAAATTAGCACTAATATCAATAACGTAAGATTGCGTGGAACTATTGGCTATGCACTTAAACCCGTTAATGAACTCTCTAATATTGCACTGACTTTAGATCCTGGCCAGTACAAAGACCATCGGTTTAGTTTTGGTATTAATCGCGCTATCCAGCAAAATTTAACCGAAATTAGTGTTACAGCAACTAAATTATCAGGAAACTACGGCCTTAGTTATGGCGTTAGATATAACAGTGATGATGAACTAAATATTGACGTTAACTTTTCAGTGGGATTTGGTTACGAACCAAGACGTAAAAACTGGCACCAGAATTCAGGAAGCCTTGCCAATCAGGGTAGTGTATCAGCTCGTTTCTTCGTTGATTCAAATAAAGATGGCATATTTAACGAAGGTGATAGCCCTATTGAAGATATAGGTGTGCGTGTGAATAGTGGTTACAACAAAGAACGCTCTGATAAGGACGGGATCTTATTCCTCACCGGTCTTCCTGCGCACGACCCTGCTAATATCATTATCGCGTCGGGAACACTTAGCGACCCATTATGGACACCCGCTCTAGATGGCGTACGTGTTGTACCAAGGCCGGGACATGCTATAGAAATCGACTACCCTGTCTTTACGACGGGTGAAATCGATGGCACAGTTGAGCTCGTTAAGGCTGGCAGACAATTCGGTGTTGGTAACGTGACAGTTGAACTAGTTGATCAAAATAACCGAGTTATAAGCACAACAGAAACAGCCTATGATGGTTTCTATATTCTCAGCCATATTCCTATGGGTGGATACAGCGTACGTATATCAAAACAACAGTTAGATAAGCTTGGATTGGTATCGGCTAATGAAGAAAAGATCAGCATCAATGGTGATGAACCATTTATTAATGGTATCGACTTCATCCTGAGACCAACAATAACTAACTAAGCAGTTATTCGTAGATAAAAAAATGACCCATTTCAGGGCCATTAAGCAGGAAGCTGTGAGTTTTTATTTTATTGCTAAGCAGCTAGCTTATTATTAACTCACTGGTATCTTCAGAACCTGACCTGCATTCAGGTTATTCGATTGCAATGCATTTCTTGCTCGTAAATTATCAACACTGGTATTAAATCTATTGGCTATTACAGCCAGGTTATCACCCGGTTTAACCTTATAATCTGTAATTGCTTCAGATAGCCAGGTACCTGGTGGTGCCTTTCTTAGGAAGTAGCTATTTACACCACGGCTAATTGCTTTGGCCACTTTTAGTTGGTGTGCTGAACTACGTAAATTCTTTTCTTCTCTAGGGTTAGAAATAAATGCTGTTTCTAACAATACTGAAGGAATATTAGGTGTTTTCAGCACAGCAAAACCGGCCTGTTGAACTGTTTTTTTATGAACCTTATTGACCGTACCAATCTGTTTCAATACTTCATCGCCAATATCTAGACTTGACTCAATACCGCCAGTAAAAGAAAGATCAAGTAAAACTTTATTGACCATGGGATCGTCATTAGTCAGTGACACATCACCAAACATCACATCAGATGCATTTTCATTTTCTGCCAGCTGTTGCGCCATCTCAGAACTAGCACCATTTACTGACAAAGCAAAAATTGAGGAACCACGAGCACGCGGATCAGGAAAAGAATCAGCATGAATTGAAATCATCATATCTGCATTGCTCTTTCTGGCTTTTTCTATACGATGACGAAGCTTCATGTAACGGTCATCTTTACGTGTCAACACGGCTTTCATTCCACGTTGATTGTTGATAAGTTTTTCCAGCTTTCTAGCCATTTGCAGTGTTACAGTTTTTTCTTTCGTTCCTTTTCTACCCGTTGCGCCAGGATCTCTACCACCGTGACCGGCATCTATAACAATAACCACATCACGTAACTCTTTTTTCGGCGCTTTCTTTGAAACTATTTTCTCTGATTTTTTTTCTGAATCATGTAAATCCAGTACTAAACGATGTCCAGCTTCACCTGAAGGTGTCAATATAAAACTACGAGGAGAAACCTGCTCATGCAGATCAAAGACTACGCGTAAATCGTGACCATTTTGAATACCACTGCGAATACCACGAATCAACGAATTAGCCTGAATCATATCAATCATGCCATGTGGCATACTGGCATTTTTCAGGTCAAGGACAATGCGTTCTGGCTGATGTAAGGAGAAAATGCTGTGCTGAACAGAGCGATCCATATCAAAAACAAGGCGAACATAGCCGTCACTTTTGGAAAGTCTGATATCTTTTACCTGTGCTTTGGGCGTGCTGGCATGCGATAAGCTCGGAACAGCAGACAAACCTGCCGCACCGCTAACGCCTATCAACTGCTGAAGAAATTTTCGACGCCCCTTTCCCATCTGCTCAGAACCCTGTTATTACATCAAAAGAATATACACCCGTACACCTACAGTCTGGCTATTTTTTCAACTATTGCAAGTTTTTCTCTAATATTTTTATATAGATAGAGGACTTCTCTATAGTAGTTAGTTAGCATTTAAATGTAAGACGACATCATTACCCTTTATGCTCTTCGCAGATACATTAAGCTGTCGCCCTTGACCCTTATATTCGATTGAACAAACGATGTCCGGATTAGGTAGATATCCTTCTGCTTTTTCCGGCCATTCAATCAGCGAGACAGACTGATCATCGAAATAATCTCTTACACCAGCGAATTCCAGCTCTTCACCATCACTAAGCCTATATAAATCAAAGTGATAGAGCATATTTTCAGTTTCTAATTCGTAGGGTTCGACCAGTGTATAAGTTGGACTTTTAACCATTCCCTGATAACCACAGCCACGCAGGAACCCCCGCGCAAAGGTGGTTTTACCAGCCCCCAGGTTACCCTCTAAAAAAATCACCAGATCAAGATTGGACTTTTTAGCCATATTTGCTGCAAAGGCTTCAAGACTGGATTCAGAGTCAATAAATTGGGATATTGATGCAAGTTCATCATTCATGCGTTTATAACTCGTCTGATCATGTCAATTAGCTCTGAGGCCACCATACCGTAGGTATCACCCGCTGCCGCCAAATCACCTGCACGCGCATGTACACAAACACCCAGCGTGGCAGCTTCATTTAAATTTAAACCCTGTGCGACAAAGCCTGCGATGACCCCGGTCAAGACATCACCCATACCAGCGACCGCCATGGCAGGGTTGCCCAATGAGCAAACACGCAGCTTATCACCATCATAAATCAGCGTGCCTGAACCTTTTAAAACAACGACACCTTTCATTAGATCATAGAGTTGTTTGATTGCAGCAAGGCGATCAAGCTGAATATCCGAAGCTTTATGACAATATAGCAAGCGAGCGGCCTCACCAGGGTGTGGAGTAATAATATGAGCTGGAGTGATATGTAAATTGTTCTCTGCAATTAGATTTAATGCGTCCGCATCAAGTACCATTGGTCGATCAAGCGCGATAGCTTGCGTCAATAATCGATGTGCCCAGGCATCCCGCCCTAAACCTGGTCCTATAGCAACCACCGATATTCTCTCTACACACAATTCAGGTAGGTCACCATTTACACTGCCGTAGACCATGGCCTCAGGACAGGCCGCAGCAACAGCGGCAATATGCTCAACACGCGTCACCACGGTGACCATAGCAGCACCACTGCGTAAAGCTGCTCTAGCTGCCAGTATCACCGCGCCGGGCATACCATCATTACCACCTATGACCAGCACATGGCCGTACAGACCTTTATGTGAATCGTGCCTTCTTTTAGGTAGATGAAAATATTCGGGTGATATCAATAATTCAGCGGCTGGTAGTTCGGACTCATAGACAGACTCAGGCACATCCAGTGAATCAAAAATAACCTCACCGCAGCAGGCCTTACCGCTCGCCGTAAATAAACCTACTTTCAAAGCAATAAAAGTGACAGTAATATCAGCCGAGATTGCTGCACCTTTTATTGAGCCAGTTAAAGCGTCAAGACCTGATGGTACATCGACAGAAATAACTGCCTTAGCCGAATAATTTACGGCATCAATCCAGTTTAGCCATGAGCCTTCCACTTCACGGGTTAATCCCGTTCCCAATAAAGCATCGACAACAACATCTGCATCGTTAATTAAGGCAACATCATTCACTGAAAGCACCGCAGTTTCATGCCATTGCAGATAAGCCTGACGCGCATCACCCTGAAGTTTTTCCGGATCAGTCAAACTCACGACTTTTACATCCAGGCCTCGCTGCTGAGCCAGACGCGCAATGACATAACCATCGCCTGCATTATTCCCTGCACCGCATAAAACCAGAATTCTTTTTGTCTGAGGATAGTTTCTGGACAAAACGTCAAGGACTGCTTTGCCTGCTCTACGCATCAAGGTGTAGCCGGAAATACCGTGGTCCTGGATGGCTTTGTGATCAATACGCCTGACGGACTCAGGCGTATATAGTGAAGAAGGAAGTTTTTGCATAAGCCAATTATACAACTGACTTCGAATTAATAAAGAACCGAGGTTACCTTATGACCTATCTAACTCATTTCGTCTTCAAAGGTGTTATTACATGAGCATGTTGCTGTTGACTCAGATTGTAAAAAATATTCATCAAGTCTTGCCACTATATCATTGGGTTTAAACGGCTTGGCCAGACGGCCAGTTTCACTACTGTCAGCCTCAACCACAGAATCAGTCGATGTCATTACAATAACTGGCAGGTGTTGACCAAATTCAGTTTGTCTAATTCTTCTCAGCACCTCATTGCCATCAATGCCGGGCATTACAATATCGAGCAATACCAAATCGGGGCACTGCTTTTCTATTTCTTCCAGCGCATACTCACCATCAGCAACTTCAACAACTTCATAGCTAGCCTTAACCAATATCTTTTTCGCTATAGCACGAACCATACGACTATCATCTACCACCATAACTTTTTTTATGCTTAATGGTTTCTCAACGACAGCGGGTGCCTTCTCAATTTTCTCTATATCAAGAAGTTTAAGAACTTCAGCAGTATCAGATAAATCATGTTCCACAATATTACTTATATAGGGTAAACCCGAGACATCCTGTTCAAAGAAAAAACGTGCATACTCAATATTTTTAATATCTAGTAATGCAGCATTACCGCGTTTGGTTTTATATCCTACATCAATAATTTTTCCATGATTGAAAGAAAAACCTGCACCATCACCATTATTGGTTACCAGTAATAGAACGCCATCCCAATCTTCATGACACGCCAAAGAAAGTAATTTTTTCACTTCATCAAAAGCCACCAGGTTGCTTTGATACACTGTCACTCTCTCTTGACTCACCAACCCTTCCTCTTAACTCTTCAACTTAATTTTCATAAAATTATTAAGCACAACAATGAAGCAACTGTTTTTGTTTCCAGGCAACGAGCCAGAGTGGAATCTCAACAGCAGTAATAGCAGGACTAATAAAATAACCCTGTGCTACATCACAACCCAACTTTTCTACTGAGTTCCATATCTCCTGAGTTTCCACGCCTTCAGCGACAGACTTAATATTCATTTTTTTTGAAAAGTCGATGGATGTTTCAACAATGACATGAGCATTTGGATCTGTCTGTATATGCTGAACAAAAGAACGATCGATTTTGAGCTCATCAAATGGACCTCGGTGCAACATCTGAATAGACGAATAGCCAGTACCGAAGTCATCAATTGATAGATGAATACCTTTCATACGTATGCGAGTCAAAATATCCAGCACATGAGAAATATCATCTGAAAATGCACTTTCGGTGATTTCGATAATCAACTGCGAAGGATCTAGTTTATGCTCAATCAGTTTTTTCTGAAGCTGATCTGGAAAATTAAGATCAGTCAAAGTTTTGATTGAAATATTTACTGCCACCTGAATCACAATTCCTTTAGATTTCCATCCACCACAATCTGCTAATGCGTTATCCAACACCAAGGAAGTCAAATCTTTTATCAAGCCAGCCTCCTCTGCAAGAGCGATAAAGTCATCTGGCATAATTAAACCTTTATCTGGATGTTGCCACCTTACAAGCGCTTCAACAGAGGTCAAAAAATGCGAGGGTATGTCAATCTTTGGCTGGTAATAATTTACAAGTTCTTTGTTGTTTATAGCCTGTCTCAACTCATCAGCAGTTATCGGACCACTGATTTTTTTTGTCTCGGAAGACGGTACTCGAGGCTTACTTCTTCTATCTAGAATCCTCTCAAGACTATCAATCGAAATCGGCTTTTCTAATACACCTTTTACTGTAAGCCCACGACTATCAGCCAGCCCTCTTGCAGAATAAAGAACACTAAGATCGAAACCACTCATGAGTACAATTTCAGCTTTTGAATCAACACTAGCGAGATATCTAATCAGTTCTACTCCATCCATACCCGGCATGGTGAGATCAATAATAATAATATTTAGATCATGGCTGTACTGCTCAATAAATTCCTGAGAATCGCTAATACTGGTCACTTCATAGCCAATATTTCTAGCAACAAAGCTTACAAACTCACAAACATCATCTTCGTCATCAACTACAAGAAGACGTGGGGCTTTGTTATTCATGCTTAACTCCCATCTCGTAATTATGTACACAATCAGAATAATTTTTATCCATTCCTTCAATATGATCCTTTAGCCAATCTTCAAAAAACCCCATAAACCAAACCGCCGCATTTATATCACCCCTAAATTCTGGGTTTTTCACGAAATCTTTAAGTTGATTTTCTAGCATGCGGTGAACTAGTTTATGATTTTCATAAAAGGGATAATGACAGGACTCCATCATGTCTTCTTCATGACGAAAATGATATATCGTGTACTGTAGCAAATCATCAATGATCATGGGTAACGCTGAAGCTTCACCACTCTTTATGGTTGCCTGCAAGTGATTAAGTAACTCAAAAAGCACCTGGTGATCATCATCCAGCTCAACAATATCCACACTAAAATCTGAACACCATCGAAATGTATTAAGTGCGTTATTAGCCATTTTTCTATCCTTTTTTATCTCAATTATTGAAGCACCTAAAAATATTCATCGCGATACTAAATACTGCTACTAATCAGACTTCCATTTGAATCGATCAACTCATCAAATACCTTATGTAAATTACTACAATTCAGTGGCCGACTTATAGAGTAAGCAGAGTTAACACCTGAGACATTCTCACCAATAGAAACCATTACTTTCCCGCTATACATGCCAATTTCACAGTTGTAAATAAACTCTTTACCTTCGTCTTGCTCAAAATCGACAATAACAACTTCTGCATTATCCTCATCTGAATATACCCAGAGTAAAGACGGGTCCAAATTTATAACTTTTAAAAATGACTTCAATATGACTTGATCATGCTGATTTAAACCAAAAGAGGTAATTTTATGCTGCACTTCCATCATGTCTTCTCCTGAGAAATAACCATGAGCAAATACTATTATCAGGGGACAAATAAACCTATAGGAATACTCCCTATTTACTGCAGCAACAGTCAAAAAATGCGGTGTTAATTATTAGCAATAAACTATGGATATACAGAATTAATCAGCATTGTTTTATATAAAACAGCAAGCGGAAGTTATAACCTGACTTAGAGTGCGTGTATATTTTTATTGTTGAATTGCGGGTAAAAAAGAAGGAACAAGAAGTATTATCACGCAGTAACTATACCGTGGCGTATAGCATAGCGTGATAACTCAACAAGGTTTTTAACATCTAGTTTATGCATAATATTGTCACGATGGTTGCTGGCTGTTTTGGGGCTAATGTTCAAATTACTCGCTACCTCAGTCACTGTAGATCCCTGTGCGAGCAAAACAAAGATTTCAAACTCACGCTTAGATAACTCATTGATTTCAGAGGGCCTGGAACCTGTATCAGCGCCTTTATCGACTAGATCATCACTAAGGTAGAAATGATTTAGCGATACAGCTTCAATAGCCTCCAGCAACTCTGTCGGTGCACTGCGCTTGGTGACATAACCATTTACACTGAGCTTTTTCATATTTTCAACATGACTAATGTCATCATACATGCTTAAAACGATAACTTTGACCTGAACATCTTGTGCTTTAATTCGTCGTACCAGCTCCACACCACCCATACCAGGCATATTAATATCACAAACAATAAGATCAGGGCTCTGTTCCAAATAAACTTTATAGCCAGTCTCTGCACTACCTGCTTCGATCACATCATAACGCCCATTAGACAATAGCAGGCTCTTAAATCCTGCGCGCACAACTTCATGATCATCAACCAGTAAAATTTTTAGATTGCTCATATTTAGTCAATTTCTGCTATTTTTAAATTAATACGTACAAATAGTGATACTCCAGCTCCATCACGACTGGATATATTAATAACACCGCCAAGTGCCTCTACACGTTCATGCAAACCGAAAATTCCCATGCCATGTTTATTTTGTTTTTTATCCTCTGAAAAACCAATGCCATTATCTGATATTTCAAGCTCAAAAAAATCAGATGATGCCGCAGATTCATTGAGTATTTTTTTTCTTTGCATTTTTATCTGTACTTTCGATGCTTTTGCATACTTGGCAATATTCGTTAACGATTCCTGCACAATTCGGTAGATTGTTAGTTGGACCAACTGATCCATTGTTTCTACTTCGCCGGCTATATCCAGTTTGATATCCACATCTGTATGGTGGAGACCGGAAGCATGAATGCATGACTGTATCGCAGCCTCTAAACCTAATGTATCTAATACAACGGGGTGCAGCCGATACATCAACTCATGTGCAGAATCATACATTTTATCCGCAACGTCTGAAATACTTGTTGCACTTTGTTGATAGAAATCTGTAGTAACATTAGTTGCCCCGGACATTGCTGAAGCTATAACTCGCACCGCAGTAAGTGACTGGCCTATCTCATCATGTAGCTCTCTTGCAATTTCATGGCGTACATCCTCCTGAACTTGCAGCATTCTGCGTGCAAGATTTCGTTTATCGATACTGAGTTTTAACATTGCTCTCTGCGCGCGTTTCATGCTTGTTACATCAAGCGCAAAACCTGCTAATTCATTATTTCCTGAAGTACGAAAGATATAGTGCATCAACCATAATTTTCCCTGTGAGGTGGCATGCTGGCTTTCAAAAAAATATTGTCCATGTCGCATGATCATTTCATATTTGCCTGTAAGATCATGAAAAATGTCCGTCGCTGGCACCCCAGTCTGAACATCCACATTTAAATCTAGTTTTGATAAGGCAGCACCCACCATTTCCTGAATCATTTCATGCTGATCGACGCGATAATAAATAACGGGAATTTTTCTCAACAATGAGCGTATAGACTTATCGTGCTCTACCCGTTTTCTCATAACTGAAATGGGCTCTGCAATGTCGACACCCATCTGCAGAAAACCATCTTTACCATTATCTAAAATAACTGGCGAGAAAGAGACTTTATGCCAGATTTTTTTATCTTCGTAATAGGTATCATAAAATGCTGGAGCTTTTTGATATTTAATATAATTACATAAGGGGCAGTCTGCCTCTAGAAGTTTGTTAGAATGAAAAAATTTATGGACAGTTGCGTTCAAAAGAACGCTTTCTTTCATGCCTGCAAACGCAATAGCTTCTTTATTGACTTGAATAATTTTACCTGAATGATCAATGATAATCACTGGATACGGAATCGAGTCCATTTGAAAAGGATTATGTAGCACTGTGCTAGTGCCTCCTCATAGCTTTGTTTTAATTTCAGTTAGAATTTTTTCTAAATCCTCCAGGGCTATAGGCTTGCTCAATGTATCTATAACTGACATACCCAAGTCTGTTCCCACTGTTTTTGCCCAATTCAACATATAGTCACCGTGACCACTCATTAAAATAATAGGACAGCGATTACCCGCAGAGCCTAACCACTCAAGTAAACCAATTGCATCAATATCTGGAATCGCAACATCCATTAGCAACAAGTCAGGCGACATAAGCAAATAGGCTTCCTGAAAATCCTTGCCGCTGGACATGGTAATAACCTCATAACCTGTAACCTCCCCGGCAAAAGAGGCAAATTCGCCCATATCTGGTTCATCATCAACAATTAATAAAATTGGTTTACTCATTATTCTCTTCTCCATCAATCTCAAATCGGACACGCTGTGCAAGCTCAAGCTTACTATAGGGTTTAGCTAATCGTTTACTAGCCAAAAGTCTTAAATCTTTGCTGAGATCACTTCCTCCCCGGGTATATCCCGAGACCAGTAATATCTTAATTTTTGGATGCAGCTGCAGTGCCGCTGTCGATAATTCATAACCATCCTTACCACCGGGCATAATAATGTCACTGAACAGTAAGTCGATTTTTTCTCCACTTTCAAGAAATGTCATAGCTTGTTTGCTATTCGTGGCCTGCAATACTCGGTAACCAAGTTCGCTAAGATAAATAGTCGCCACTTCAACGAGTTGAGGTTCGTCATCAACCACTAATATCGTTTCTGTTCCAGTTGGCAATACAACCTTCAACTTACTATCCAGCACATTTAATTCATCTTTATCAGATCTTGGCAGATATATATAAAAGGTTGTACCAGCGCCAGATTCAGAAACAACATCTACATATCCATGAGAACGACGAACGAAACCATGCACCATGCTTAAGCCCAGACCAGTTCCTTTACCTTTCTCTTTGGTAGTAAAAAAAGGATCAAACATACGTTGCTGCACATCTTTACTAATGCCAGAACCAGAATCCGATACACATAAAACAACATAATCACCCGCACTGCTACCATGCATATATGATGCTTTATCCTCATCTACGATTTCATTGTACACGCTAATATCCAGTCTGCCGTTTTCCTGCATAGCATCTCTAGCATTAATTACCAGATTAATCATGGCATCCTCAAGATCGCCGGCATCAATGTCGGTCAACCAGAGATCATGCTCCAACTCATAGTTCACGCCAATATTTAGCCCGGCGGTTTTGTCTATCATAGATCGCATATCTTCAAGCATTTTACTTACAGATATGGTCTTCACCTCAGCAGCATTCAGCCTTGAGAAGCTAAGCAGACGTTTGGTTAATGCGCTACCACGTTTTGCTGTCTTAATCCCACTATCAATCCATTTATTCATATCAGCATTGTCACCTGAAAAACGTCTCAAGATTTCCAGATTACCACTCATAATGCCAAGTAAATTATTAAAGTCATGAGCGATGCCACCCGCCATTTCTCCAATCGCTTCCAGCTTTCGTGACTGACGGATAATTTCTTCATGTTTACGTTGCGCTGTAATATCACGTTTTATCGCAACAAAGTTAGTGGTTTTCCCCGACGCATCCATCACCGGAGTGATATATTCCTCTTCCAGATAAATCTCACCATCGCTACGTTTATTATATAACTCGCCGTGCCATGTTTTTCCTAATAATATAGTTCGCCACAGCTGCTCGTAGATAGAACTATCCTGCTTACCGGACTTTAATATATTTGGTTTTTTACCTATGACCTCTGCAAAGGCATAACCCGTCATATTTTCAAAAGCCGGGTTAACCCACTGAATGATTCCTTCATTATCTGTAATGACAATACCATCGGCAGCAGCTTGCAGAGCTTCTGATTGTAGATACATCTGTTCTTGCGCTTCTCGATGTAGAGTAATATCTTCGTTTAAGGACAGGTAATTTATGATCTTGCCATTCGGAGATTTTATGGGAATAATCCTTGTGGATTGCCAAATAAAATCACCATTTTTATTCCTGTTATGGAAAACACCATTCCATTGCTGCCCACTAGTAATAGTTTGCCAAAGGTGCTGATATACTTTAACGGGCGTCTCACCTCCTTGAAATATTTTTGTATTTTTTCCAATCACATCTTCCGCGCTATAGCCGGTTATTGCTGTAAATGCAGCATTTGTATATTCAATATCACCCTTGATGCTGGTGATAATCATTGAAACAGGGCTTTGCTCAACTGCCAGAGATAGTTTTTGCAATTCAGTTTCTCGAATTTTAATTGAACGAGCCATTGAATTAAAAGAGCTTGTTAGAAAAGCTAACTCATCATTACTTGATGGCACAGAAATTTCTTCATAACGGCCTCTACTCAGAGCTTCTATTCCCGCTACCAAACGACTCACAGGATGTAAAATTGTACGTCTTAAAAAATAAACGCCCAATGGAAATAACAAAAAAACATTGACCAACAGCACCACAATCATTGCTTTTTGTAGAATAGTAAATTCAGGGTACAACCTGGGTAACTCAAAGATAAACTTTAGACTTTTTCCGTTACTCACTGGGTAATTTGCAATGCCATAAATATAATCTGGCTGTTCGACAAAATGCCAGCCCTGTAAATTTCCTGCAGCTAAATCTTTAGAGGATAATGCATCAATTCTTTTACCAATCTGAGCTTGATCCCCAGTAGAAATCCAGTTGCCATCATCAAAGGACAGATAAAAATCCAACTTTGCATACCTACTAATACCTTCAACAAATGATCGCCCCAGTTCTCCTATCGTAATCAGGCCTACCCTCTCTTTAGATTTGTCATGAAGAGGTATTAAAACAGGTGAATGAAAACCCACAGTAAACCTGTCACCATGAGCATGAATATGGACATTGTTTTGATCGTTCTCATGTTCTTCAAAATTCATTGCTTTTTCTTTTACCGGCTCAAGCCAGAAAGGTAACTTATCTACTGGCTGATAATTTTTCAGTGTAATGTCTGAAATAAAATACTGGGGTATTCCTTTGTCATATGAAATATAGCCAATATGACTTTGATATTTCTCATCAACAAAAGCAAAACTCGCTAGACGCATATATCCGTCATAGGCTGCGATAACACTTACATTCTCTGCTTTTAGCAACTTAACCAACTCACCAGCCAAACTTTTCTTTTCAGAATCAAAAACAATTGACTGATAATCCTTTGGATTCTGATAGTGAGAGATCATACTCAACGAAGAAACAACATCCTCACGCATGGAAAATGAGCGCACATTTCTAAGTAGATTTTTACGATTATCGATATAAACACTTAAATCATCAAAAGCCTCATCAATTTGTTTATGAGCGGAATCTCGATTAATCTCATTATTGAGAAACAAAAAGACTGATCCCAAAATTAACAAAGAGAGAATTATTGAACTAAGCCAAAAAAACAATAATTTATGATCAAGTTTAAATGTAATCATGTATAAGAATTCACTCTAAAATATTAGATTCGTCTGATTAATATTGTTATTCAACATACGTCTTTCATAATGATTTATTTAGTACTTCAATCAGCCTGCGTATCTATCACAGGAAACAATAGAACAAAACAACTACCTTTTCCTACTTCTGTCTCAACAGTAATATGCCCTCTATGGTCATGCATAATCCCATGCACCATGGCCAGCCCCATTCCTGTTCCCTTATCTGTACCTAATTCTTTGGTCGTGTAGAACGGATCAAAAATACGTTCTGAAAATTCTGATTTTATGCCACATCCAGTATCACAAACTGAAATCCGTATATAGTCACCCTCAAATTTTTCATGGCACGAGGAACATCCGTTTACAATATTTTTAGCATACTGCAGGCCAATAGTAATACTCCCCTTTCCCTGCATAGCATCTAGTGCATTTAGGCATAGCTCTATTATCAGTTGATGTACTTGTTCTGGACGCGACATGATTGCCAGATCAACATCTTCCAGTTTCAGCTTAAGCTCAATACTCGACGAAATATCAGATGTGATCATTGTTAATGATTCTTTAATCAACGGTGCTAGCATGCAAACTTCCAACTCCCCCACGCGACCATGCCCTTGTGTGAATGTCAGCATTTTTGCTACAAGGTCGCGCACACGCTCACTCGATGAATATATTTGCTCAACATAATGCTGCATTTTACTGTCACCAACGACTTCAACTTTATCTTTTAGCAGTTCCGTATAACCCATAATAGTGCCTAGAAGATTATTAAAATCATGAGCAATACCACCGGTTAACTGCCCGATCGCTTCCATCTTATGTGCTTGCTTTAATTGTTTTTGTAACTCGGCCTTTTTCGCCTCAGCTTCAATTCGTTCAGCCTGCAAATCCAGCATTCGTCTACCAACTTTCAGCCTCGCTTGCAATTCAGCATTTTCGAAGGGTTTAACAATATAATCGTTAGCACCTGCTTCAAGTCCTTCAACAATATCACTCGACTTATTACGCGTGGTTAACAGGACAATATAAGGCGGGTCTTCAGTATTCTGCTGACGGATACGTTCGCATAATGCCTTGCCATCCAGTTTTGGCATCTCCCAGTCAAGTAACAACAACCGAGGACTTTCATCTCCCTGCAAAATATCCCAGGCAACTATACCATCTTCAGCTAGCACAGGCTGATAGCCCCACTTAACTGTTACACCTGACAGAATGGAACGAGATGTAACATCATCCTCAGCGATCAGCAACTTCATAAGATTTTCTCCATCTCAACCTTTAGCTCTTCAAATTCCTGCCCAAGTTTGTGTATACACTGTTGAATAGTATCTATATCTGCTTTTTTTCCAGCCAGTTCTATTTTGAGTGCAATGGAACTCAATGCCATACCGCCTACATTTGCAGAGGCGCCCTTGATCCTATGAGCCATTCCTGCAATTTCTTTGGCATCCCCAATTTTCACCAATGATCTAAGCTGATCGATCTGTATAGGCATATCTTGCAAGAAAACTTCTGCCACTGTGGTAATGAGATCCTGATCGCCCATCAATCTTTCACTCATTGCCACCCGATCAAACACTAGCTTTTTAATTATTTCATCGTTGTTATCACCATCAGGCTTTATCATGGATGCTTGTTGGGATAACCTTATTTTATTATCACCTGGAGCTGATTGTTTACGGAGTTCCTCAGGCAACCAGTGCTCAAGCACCTGCTGAACCTTCAAAACGTCTATTGGTTTAGAAATATAATCATCCATGCCAACTTCAATGCAATGTTCACGATCACCTTGCATAGCATTAGCAGTCATAGCGATAATAGGAATTTTATGGTCTTTAACATTGGTCGCCGGGTCACGAATCTGACGTGTAGCATCAAAGCCATCAAGTACTGGCATCTGACAGTCCATGAAAACAAGATCATAGGGCAACTGCTGAAGTGCACTGATCGCTTCAGCACCATTGGCAGCAAAATCAATACGTACACCAAACTTTTCTAACAGGCCTTTTGCGACCTTCTGGTTAACCATGTTATCTTCCACTACCAAGACACGTGCATTAAACGTTTTTACCATTATATTTTTTTTATGAATAGTAAATTGGTCATCCGGATTACTGTCATCATCGACAGCTAGCATTAAATTATAAAGTTCCGACTGATTGACAGGTTTGCTGATATAACCGCAAAAGCTAACCTCCAGGATTTTTTGAGCTGCACCAATCTGCCCCTGATTACCAAGTAACACCAGGCGAGTTGCTGACAGTTGCTTATCGTTAGCGATTTGCCTAGCCAGTAGCATACTATCTATATCTGAGATATGCATATCAACTAGTACAAAAGTGTAAGGCTTATTCTGCAAGACAGCATCCTGCATTATCTGAAGTATCTCAGATCCATTTTCGACCAGAGTATTTTCTATCTGCCATGAATCAAAAATTTCACCAAACAATTTTAGGCTAGCGATGCTGTCATCAACAACCAATATTCTATCAACATGAAGCTTGTTTTTTGAGAGTAATGGTCTTTGCTGCTCTGAAACTAGCAACGGTAGTACAAACCAGAAAGTACTTCCTATGCCTGGTTTACTTTCTATACCGATTTCACCGTTCATAAGATCGACTAATTGCTTACAAATAGAAAGCCCGAGTCCAGTACCACCGTACTTGCGTGTTGTTGATCCATCTGCCTGGCTAAAACGTTCAAACAAATTCTGTTGCTGCTCATTAGTAAGACCTATACCGGTATCGCTCACTGAAAAACACAGTAATACACCTTTCTCTGGATCATCTATACGCTCACAGGTAACTTTAACTTCTCCCTGTTCAGTAAATTTAATGGCATTAGCAACCAAATTAGTCAAAATCTGACGAATACGTCCAGGGTCACCTCGATAATTACATTGCTGAATAAAGTTAGCAGGACAAAGCAGTTCAAGCCCTTTATCCTCGGAACTGAATGTCATAGTGCGGGCAAAATCCTCCATCAATTCTACTATGTCAAAGTCCAAAAGTTCCAGCATGAGTTTGCCATCCTCAATCTTAGAAAAATCCAGAATATCATTAACTATAGAGAGTAGTGACTCAGCACTATTTTTAATAGTCAAAGCACGCACATGCTGTGCCTGACTCAAATCATTTTCAAGCATAAGACCACTCATACCAATAACACCATTCATTGGTGTACGTATTTCATGACTCATATTCGCAAGAAAATCACTCTTGGATTGGTTAGCACACTTAGCCAGGTCTAGTGCATCAGCCAGTTCCAGTGTCCGTTGCTCAACAGCGATCTCTAGCTCATCACTATGTTGGTGAAGCGCCATATTTTTAAAATTGATTGATTGTAAAAGGGCATTAAAACGCTTCGCGAGGAGTCCAATCTCTCCTTTATCTTCAATCTTAATTTCCCTAATAAAATCTATGTTTTCAAATTCATCCGTATTCTTCATCAAAACCTTAAGAGGAATAAGCAAGCGCTCAGCAAAAACCCAGCCTATAACTGTGATTAATAGAAAACTGACCCCACCAATAACAAAAAATCGCTCAACCAGATTATCTTTAATTAAATCCAGTTTACTTTTTGGATAACTAAGTAAAATTGAGCCTTCCATGCTCGGGTCTATAAATTGTAATTTGCGTGCAGAAACAAAGTGATTAACACCATTGAGTTGCATCATGGCCATGACATGGCTAATAGCTTCTTCTTCAGACAATAACGATTTATACGAGATATAATTCATCGGAATATCAATCATACGATTTTCACTCGTATTAAAAGTCGAGGCCATCACTCCTCGCCGACGAACAATAGTAATGTCCGTTAGGGTGTCTTTTTTCATGCCCGCAATTAGAGCATCATTGACAACATAACCAACAAGAATAACACCAAGAATTTTTCCACTTTCATTTTCGTAATATATTGATGGTGCATATATAATAAGGCTATTTAAATCCTGAACTATGGAGAATTTAGTTTCATTCTGCTGCAGTGCTGTACGCACGACTTTCCATGACATTAAAGAAGCACCGAGTAACTCTTGAGTCTCCGAGTGTGCAATGATGCGCCCCTCAGCATTCATGAGGACAACAACATCAGCAGCCGACGCTTCTTTAAAGTATGCCATGGTGGCAGATTTTTCCTCTGAGCCATGTGATGAAAACATACCAGGCAGATGCTTATCGTTAGCAAAATGCCGAGCCCAGTTCTCCGATACCTGACCTACAAGAGAAAGGAAATTTTCAGCCATGGCTTCTGTAGTGTGAAAACTTTCATGCATAGCAAGGTAAAAATCATCTTCTGCTAACCTGAGCACCATAATCCCGGAAACAACTTCAACAGCTAACACAACCACGACAAACAGGGATATAACCTTGAAACGTAATCTATGATAAAAAGGAATTTTAACATTCATGTTTACTGGGTCTTATTTTAAGTTTTTTTCAGGGTAATGTTGTCGATAAGCATCGATCATCCATTTCACTGACTTATCATCATGGCAACCACTATTCTGACAAGAGCTGGGCATATCATTTTTCTGTGCGACTTCTGGTGTGATGATTTTAAAAGCATGGTTACGGATACTTAAAAATCCACCAGTCGTAACAATGCGTGGCATATGGCAATCCGCACAGGTCACGGTCGCTGTGGGACAGGGGTAATGAGGCACACCAGTTTTCGCCACATTATGCGACATACTATCAATATGGCAGCCACCGCATTGTGTAACGCCATCGCCAGAATGAGGCAACGCTTTATCACGCCCATGTGGTTCATGGCATGCAACACAGGTCACACCAAATTTGGCGGTTTCTAGAGTAGGCTTTTTGTCTTTATCTGCGTGGCGATAGTCAGTAGAGTGGCAATATAGACACTCGTCGGTCAACTCGCCTCTATCACCACCTTTTTCATGTTCTTCCTTAAGTTTTTTTACTGCATTAGCATGCTTAGATTTAGACCAGTCACCAAATTCCTGATGGCGGTTCTTAGCGATACCATTACCCCAAAAAAACTTACCTTTTACGTCCTGTTTAGGAGTCATAGGTGAGATTGCAGATGTCAGATCCTCACCAGGTTTGTAATTGACAGGGAAATTAAATATAGCACCGTGTACACCATCTTTAGGCGTGTTCTGTCCACGATTATGGCACTGACCACAAACGGTGGCAGAAACGCTACGAACAATATCTTTTTTATTTGACAAATCAGCCGATTCATTTACATGGCAAAGTATACAAGGAGATGAAGTTATCTTTCGCTTATTTTGCACATGTACACTTCCAGGGCCATGACAGGCTTCACAACCAATACCAAATTCGGCAAATTTCAGCGTTGCTGGATCAAAGCCTGTGGTGTGACAACCATTACATTTCTTTGACATGGGCGTTTGCTTCCAGTCATTGACTTTATAGGCTTCCCATTTCTTCAACATAACGTGCCATTTTGCGGGCAGAGGATAATATTCACCATCAATCATGCGAGCATAAACCTGCTCCCACTTGCTACCGAGAACATATTCAACGTCTTCTTTTTTAAAGGTCAGCGCGGGGTCAGTAGAATTGAAATCGCCTAAGATACGTTCTCCCGTTGTTACCGGGAGAAACATGTATGGATGTAGGGTATTTGACTTCCATGAATCATAATTTGACGCATGACAATCACGACATTCCTCAGAGGTTATATAAAGATTTTGATCGGAAACGCCATTATGAAGATAAATCACAGAACCGATTGCGATTACTACAAAAATTGCAATAAGACTAAATAGTTTTTTCATTAGATTCTCAAAAAAATACGGCATACTACGGCCGACTATAATAGATTTTTTTAAGCGTTCACATAGGTAATATTCCTAATAAAACTTTCCTGGAAGAAAACTAATTGACAGAGATCATTAGGCCATTAAAGTACTTCCACACCGCCCATATATGACTTCAAAACATCCGGTATTACAATGCTACCATCTGCCTGTTGATAATTTTCTAGCACGGCTACCAGGGTACGACCTACTGCCAGGCCTGAGCCATTCACCGTATTAATCAACTCAGGTTTACCCGTTTCAGGGTTGCGCCAGCGCGCCTGCATACGACGCGCCTGAAAATCAACAAAACAACTGCAAGATGAAATTTCGCGATAAGCATCTTGCCCGGGCAGCCAGACTTCCAGATCGTAAGTTTTTGCTGCTGAGAAACCGATATCACCAGTACACAAATTCATCACGCGATAAGGAAGCCCTAGTTTTTGCAACACCGCTTCGGCGTGACCAGTTAATTCTTCAAGCGCATCCCAGGCATTTTCGGGTTTAACCAGCTGCACCATCTCAACTTTTTCAAATTGATGCTGGCGAATCATGCCGCGAGTATCTTTGCCATAAGAACCCGCTTCTGAACGGAAACAGGGAGTATGACTGGTGAGTTTAATCGGCAAATCTTCTGCCTTAATAATTTCATCACGCACCAGATTGGTCACTGGCACTTCAGCCGTAGGAATTAAATAGTAACCCGCTTCAGCATCGACACAAAACAGGTCTTCTTCAAATTTGGGTAACTGACCGGTACCGCGCAAGCTATCTCGATTAACAATGTATGGAACATAAACTTCTTCGTAACCATGTTCTGTGGTGTGCAAATCAATCATGAATTGAGTTAAAGCGCGATGCAGTTTTGCCATCGATCCACGCATGACTGAAAAACGCGAACCGGTTAATTTAGTCGCGGTTTCAAAATCAAGACCTTTAACCAGACCCAAATCAACATGATCTTTAACTTCAAAGTCATAAGTCTTTGGCTCACCCCAACGACGAATTTCTACGTTATCATCTTCATTTTTACCCACTGGCACACTTTCGTGCGGCAGATTGGGCAGTGACCACAAAATTTCATCCATTTGCCTTTGCACATCATCAAGTTCTGCTTTAGCCAGGTCCAGAGATTCACCTAAACCAGAAACAGCATCTAACAAAGGTTGAACATCTTCACCTGCGGCTTTGGCTTTGCCTATCATTTTTGATTTGCTATTACGCTCGCTCTGAAACTGCTCAGTTCTTATCTGGCAATCCTTTCTGTTTTTCTCAAGCAATTCAATGACTGACACATCAAGATCATAACCACGTTTTTTTAGTTGCTCGGCAACAGCGTTAAGATCAGAACGAATTAATTTTGGATCAAGCATTTTTATTTTTATCCGATAAAATGGTAAGCAACAAACCTAAGAGGATTCTGCTGAAAAAGTAATAATACGACAAGATGAAGTTAAATCAGACAAGGACTCAAGTGCTGCACGCACATGATCATCCTCATCAAAAAACTCAACAACGACTGGCATATCAAAAGACATATCTAACAAACTACTAGAATGCATTTCGCCTGATTCACCAAAACCCGCAATACCACGAAACATAGTCACGCCTTTTACTTTGTGTTCATCGTGCAGGCGCTCGAATATCTTTTCGTGTACATGCTGTCCTTCTGTGACATAAATTCGTGCAACCGTTACATTCATAATTGTCTTCCTATACCCACGCCCAGCCAAACAGCAGCGAGGCATACAATAATACTGGAAGCGATATTCACCATGGCTCTCATCATATCGCCCTGCTCTAACAGGCTGAGCGTTTCTAATGAGAAGGTAGAAAAAGTCGTAAACGAGCCCAGCAAGCCAACGAGAATTGCGGCACGCCATTCCGGGCCTACACTAAAACGTTCTAACAAAATAATACTGAGCACGCCCATTAACAGCGAGCCAGTAACATTGACAAACAATGTACCGTAGGGGAAACCTCGCCCGAACAGGCTATACGCGCCCAATGATGCACCGTAACGCATGACTGCACCAATAGCACCACCGCCAGCGATAAATAGAATCATTTTCATGCGTTTAGGACAGCGTTACCTCAACACCATCTGCAACATTTTGATATTCCGCTAACTCGTGAAAATTGAGATAGCGATAAATTTCAGCAGAGGATGTATCAATATTTTTTGTGCCTTCCATATATTCTTCTTTTGTTGGAATGCGACCCAGTGTTGCAGCCACCGCACTCAGTTCAGCAGATGCCAGATAAACATCGGCATTATCACCTAAACGGTTTGGGAAGTTTCGTGTTGAAGTTGACATCACAATTGCGTTATCTGCAACACGTGCCTGATTACCCATACACAATGAACATCCTGGAATTTCAGTACGCGCACCGGCCTTGCCGAAGATATTATAAATACCTTCCTGCATCAGCTGACGTTCGTCCATTTTTGTTGGTGGCACAATCCACATGCGTGTTGGCAAAGATGTAACACCATTCAGCACATTGCCTGCGGCGCGATAATGACCGATATTAGTCATACATGATCCAATAAAGACTTCATCAATTTTCGAGCCAGCCACTTCAGATAATGTTTTCACATCATCGGGATCATTCGGACAGGCCAAAATCGGCTCTTTGATTTCATTCAAATCAATTTCGATGATTTCTGCGTATTCCGCATTGGCATCCGGCTCCAGCAATTGTGGATCAGCTAACCATGCTTCCATCGCAACAATACGACGTGACAAAGTACGTTTGTCTTCATAGCCGTTTGAAATCATCCATTTCAACAAAGTAACATTCGATTTCAAATATTCAATAATAGGTTCTTTACCTAAACGAACAGTACAACCATTAGCGGAACGTTCGGCAGAAGCATCGGATAATTCAAATGCCTGCTCCACTTTCAGATCAGGCAGACCTTCTATTTCCAGCACGCGACCATTGAAGACATTTTTCTTGCCCTTCTTCTCAACGGTGAGCAGACCTTTTTGAATGGCTACGTATGGAATGGCATTGACCAGATCACGCAAAGTCACACCCGGTTGCATTTCTCCTTTGAAACGAACCAGTACAGACTCGGGCATATCTAATGGCATCACACCCAGTGCAGCACCAAAAGCAACTAAACCGGAACCAGCAGGGAAACTGATACCCATCGGGAAACGGGTATGTGAATCACCACCAGTACCGACGGTATCAGGCAGGATCATACGATTCAGCCAGGAGTGAATAATGCCATCACCGGGTCGCAGGGCGACACCACCACGAGTCTGCATAAAATCTGGCAGTTCATGTTGCAAATTAACATCAACCGGTTTTGGATAGGCTGCGGTATGGCAGAAAGACTGCATGATCAAATCAGCAGAAAAACCTAAACAGGCTAGCTCTTTTAATTCATCACGGGTCATAGCGCCAGTGGTATCTTGTGAACCGACAGTAGTCATTTTTGGTTCGCAATAAGTACCGGGGCGGACGCCTTCAACACCACAGGCTTTACCAACAATTTTCTGTGCCTGTGTGTAACCTTTGCCGGTATCGTCAGCGGTTTCAGGTTTCAGGAAAACGTCTGAAGAGTCTTCACCCAGAAATGTTCTTGCTCTATCAGTTAAGCCGCGTCCGATAATAAGTGGAATACGGCCATTAGCGCGCACTTCATCCGGCATAGTGGTTGGACGCAAATCAAATTTACAAACTTCTTCACCGGCTTCATTCAAAATCACGCCGTCATAAGGACGGATACGAATCACATCACCGGTTTGCATATTTTCAACATCACACTCGATCGGCAAAGCACCTGAGTCTTCAGCGGTATTGAAGAAAATAGGTGCAATCTTACCACCCAGTACAACACCTGCTTCGTGCTTGTTAGGTACGAATGGAATTTCATCGCCCATATACCAGAGCACCGAATTGATCGCTGATTTTCTTGATGAACCAGTTCCCACCACATCGCCTACATAAGCAACAGGATGACCTTTTTTCTTAAGTTCAGCGATTGTTTCCAGCGGCTTATCCATTTTGCTAATCAGCATTGACTTGGCGTGCAAAGGAATATCAGGACGGCTCCATGCTTCCGTCGCTGGCGACAGATCGTCAGTGTTGGTCTCACCGGGTACTTTATAAACAGTGACGGTAATCTCTTCCGCCATTTCTGGTTTTGAAGTAAACCATTCGGCATCAGCCCATGAACGAATTACGCGTGCTGCGTATTCATTGTTAGCGGCTTTATCTGAGATGTCGTGAAAAGCATCGTAAATAAGTAAGGTGTGAGATAAAGCGGTAGCGGCTGCATCGGCGCTTACGTCAACATCCAGTAACTCGATCAATGGTTGAATGTTGTAACCGCCCAGCATAGTACCGAGAATCTCAGTCGCTCGAACCTGTGAAATCAGTTCACAGGCTGTACCGCCTTTGGCAACATCGGCGAGAAAAGCTGCTTTAACGTAGGCAGCCTGATCGACACCGGGTGGTACGCGATTAACCAGCAGATCCATCAGAAATTCAGCTTCACCAGCTGGTGGATTTTTGATCAATTCGATCAGTTCAGCGACTTGCTCAGCACTCAGTGGTAGTGGTGGTAAATCTTCTGATTGACGTTGTGTGACATGTTCGCGATAAGCCTCAAGCATGCGTATTCCTCAGTGTGCAAATAAAAGGAGCGTATTATAGCTTTTGTATGAGCTCACCACAAAAAAAGCCCACATATGCGGGCTTTTTTTGCTCAATAAGTCTGACTTTTGAGTTATCTATACAGCCATCCAGGCAATCATACAAACATAGACAGTTAATCAGTGACTAAACTAAACCCTGACTAATAGCTTCAGCTTGCTTACGAGCCAACATAAAGCGTCCAATACTCTTGTCACGCTCCATTGATAACTCTGGAATACCTGGACGCTCAACAAATTGTGCCAATGTAATTCCGTCCAGGAAGGCATATAAACGATCACTCAAATCGGACCAGAGCTCATGAGTTAGGCAACGTTCGCCATCCTGACAATCACCCTCACCATTACAATTGGTGACATCAACCTTTTCATCAACAGCACGAATAATCTGTGCAATACTGATATCACTAGCGGATTTGGCCAAACGGTATCCTCCACCTGGACCACGTACACCTTTCACCAAACCTGCTTTACGAAGATTGGAAAATAATTGTTCTAAATAAGACAGGGAAATACCCTGACATTGTGAAATATCGCCCAGTGTTACAGGCCCTGCCTTATCATGTATGGCCAGATCAAGCATTGCTGTTACGCTGTAACGTCCTTTAGTAGATAGTTTCATAGTTATGCTCTCCAAAATTTCCCTAATTAAATTGACGGTTTCATTGTAATAATTACCCAGTAAACTAATCAAGTATTGTTTACATTTCTTTACATTTCTGTGCAAACTAATACGAATGCTTAGTGTTTTCGATCGCAATTACACAATCTGACTTTAAATTAACGCAGGTAAACCAAGAAAGAAGTAGGGAAACTTCCTATTTCGCATATATGAAAATGATATCAGCCCAATCATCACCGAAAACAACTCGATGACCAGATGATGTCGAAAAAAACGTTGTTGTGAATCTATTTTTGTACTGAAGCACTCAAACAGGTAGATGCTTGAGCTAATTGCCTGGTATAGGTATGTTGTGGTTGGTCGAGTAATTCAATGGTAGAGCCTTGCTCTACAATCGCCCCCTCTTTCATTACAATCACTCGGTGTGACATGGCGCGAATCACCCGTAAATCGTGACTAATGAAGATGTAACTCAGACCTCGTTTTTTCTGAAGATCAGCTAATAATCTTAATACCTGCTTCTGAACTGAGACATCGAGCGCACTGGTTGGCTCATCAAGGAGAATGATATCCGGCTCCAGAACCACGGCTCTAGCGATAGCAATGCGCTGGCGCTGACCACCTGAAAATTCATGCGGATAGCGCCATAAAATATCGCTTTCCAGGCCAACCTCTTCAAGCACCGAGAGAATTTTGGCTTTTCTCTGAAGGTTATCCAGCTCAGAGAAATGCAGCTTCAAACCTTCACCGATAATCTGCTCAACCGTCATACGAGGTGATAAAGATGAAAATGGATCCTGGAACACCACCTGAAAATGACGCCGAAAAGGCCTGATTTCTTTTTCTCGAAAATCAGAGATTTTATTTTTTCCAAAATAGATATCCCCGGTTGATTGCACCATGCGAAATAAAGACATACCCAGGGTGGTCTTACCAGAACCTGACTCGCCGACAATACCTAAGGTTTCCCCTTTATGGATTTTGAGACTGATATCGTCCACGGCTTTGACAACATCAACCTGACGTTTGAAGAAACCTTTATAGATGGGAAAATGACAACGCACATTTTTTGCACTCATTACTACAACAGAGGAAGGTTCAACTTCGACGATACGCTGATCAGGTTCACTTTGTAATAAATACTGCGTGTATTCGTGCTGAGGCTTTGAGAAAATATCTGATGTATCACCCTGCTCGACAATTTTTCCCTGTTGCATTACGCAAACTCTTTGCGCATAGCGTCTAACCAAATTTAAATCGTGGGTAATAAACAACACCGACATATTGAATTCTTTTTGTAGATCAATTAGCAGATCAAGTATTTGTTGTTGAATAGTGACATCAAGCGCTGTTGTAGGTTCATCAGCAATCAGCAATGCTGGCTTACAGGCTAATGCCATGGCAATCATCACTCGCTGTCTCTGACCACCCGACAAGGCATGAGGGAAACTATTAATTTGTCTTTGTGGATCACGAATACCAACACGATCCAGTAATTCAATGCAGCGCTGCCTGGCTTCAGTTTTATTCAAAGAAGTATGCAACAATAAAACCTCCTGAATCTGAGCACCAACGGTGAAGACAGGATTCAGGGAGCTCATGGGTTCCTGAAAGATCATAGAGATATCACTGCCTCTGATAGCTTGCATGTCATTCTCATCGAAAGACATTAAGTTATTAGCATGGTTAGCATTGTGATAAATGATTTTCCCAGCAGGATAAGATACCTGTTTTTCGTCATGGAGTTTTAAAATGGAAAGTGCCGTCACAGACTTGCCAGAACCGGATTCGCCGACAATCGCCAAAGTTTCACTTTGATGAATATCGAAACTAATATCACGTACAGCAGCAATATCACCACCTTGCGTACGAAAAGTGACACTGAGATTTTCTACCTGTAAAAGTTGCTTTTCCATATCAGTTTTTACGCGTATCCATGGCCTCACGTAAGGCTTCACCTATAAATATCAACAACATTAAAGTTCCTACCAGTACAACAAAAGCGCCTAACGACAACCACCAGGCTTCTATATTCTCTTTGCCTTGCGACAACAACTCACCAAGACTTGGTGTAGTTGGCGGCACACCCAAACCAAGAAAATCCAAACTGGTTAGCGCTAAAATTGAACCACTAATGCGAAACGGCAAAAAAGTAATTACCGGTGTCAGACTATTCGGCAATAAATGATGACGCATAATCGCAAAGTCACTCAAACCCATAGCTTTAGCAGCGCGCACATAATCCATATTTCTACCACGTAAAAACTCGGCACGAACATAATCTGACAAACCCATCCAGCCAAACAGAGATAATAAAATTATTAGCAACCAGACGCTGGGTTGAAAAATCGAAGCAAAGATAATCAATAAATATAATTCAGGCATAGAAGACCACACTTCGATGACGCGCTGCATAAATAAATCAATCTTTCCAGAGAAATAACCTTGTATAGCACCCATCACTATACCTATGACAACACCTAGAGCTGTTAATGCAAAGGCAAACAATACCGACAGACGAAAACCATAAACAAGACGAGCGAAAACATCACGACCCCTATCATCTGTACCTATCAAATTATCTATCGAAGGCGCAGCTGGATTGGCTGCATCAGTAAGAAAGTTAATCGTGTTATAGCTAAATCTAATGGGAGGATCAATTACCCAGTTTGAATCTTGCGTCAATTTTTCACGCACATATTCATCAGAATAATCGGCCTCTGTTTCAAAATCACCACCGAATGTGGTCTCAGGATATGAAATTACAAAGGGGAAATAATATTCATTCTGATAATTAACTAGTAGCGGTTTATCATTAAACAAAACTTCGGCAGCGAGACTTAATAAAAATAAAATAACAAACAGCCATAAACTAATATAACCACGACGATTTGATTTAAATCGCAGCCAGGAACGCTGGCCTGGTGTCAGGTAGTTATTGTTATCCATGCTTAATGCTCCACCGATTCGAAATGGATACGTGGATCAATCAACACATAACTAAGATCGGCCAATAACTTTGCAACTAGACCCATCAATGTAAACAGGAAAAGTGAACCAAGTACCACAGGATAATCACGTTTAAGCACCGACTCATAAGATAACAAACCTAAACCATCGAGAGAGAAGATGGTTTCAATCAACAAACTACCGGTAAAGAATGCGCCAATAAAAGCAGCCGGAAAACCTGTGACTAGTGGAATCATGGCATTCCTGAACACATGACGATAAAGCACCGTGTTTTGAGATAAACCCTTGGCGCGCGCTGTCAGTACATATTGTTTTCTAATTTCTTCAATAAAGCTATTCTTGGTCAACATAGTCATTACCGCAAAACTGCCAATAACAGAAGAAATAATAGGTAATACCATATGCCACAGGTAATCCAGTATTTTGTCATACCAGTTCATGGCATCCCAGTTATCCGAAGTCAGACCTCTTAGTGGGAACACATCAAAAAAACTCCCGCCGCCAAAAAAAACAATCAGGGTCAAACCCAGTACGAAGCCCGGTATTGCATAACCAATCAGAATCAGTGTGCTGGTCGCGACATCAAACAGACTGCCATCACGAATTGCTTTGGCTATACCTAAGGGGATACAAGTTAGATACACAATGAAAAAAGTCCACACTCCGAGGCTAATTGAGACTGGTAATTTTGACGCCATCAAATCAATTACCGATTGATTATGAAAATAACTGTCGCCAAAATCAAATTGCAGATAGTTAGTTAGCATTCCTATAAAACGCTGGTGAATTGGCTTGTCAAAACCGTATAACACGCGTATTTGTTCAATATATTCTTCATCCAGACCAGTTGCTCCACGATACAAACCATGTGAGCCACTACTGGCTTCCCCGCTCATTGTGTTACCTTCCAATTGACTTACCAGTTGCTCAACGGGGCCGCCCGGGACAAACTGAGTCACGGCAAAAGTAATCAGCATGACGCCGAACAGGGTTGGTATCATCAAAAGCAAACGTTTAAGAATATAATTAAACATATAATTTTCTTATTGGAGAGGCGAAGTCTGTGAGATTGTTGTTTTTTTCCACCATGTTTTAATCAGCAGGGTGATCGGATCATAGTATAAAGGTAACTTTTTCGGATAATCAAAAGCTTTTCGGTAAGCTATACGATGTTTATCAATATACCAGTTTGGCACCAGATACTCACCAGACAATAGAACACGATCCAGCGCACGTGAAGCAATCAATAATTGCTGACGATTTTCAGCATTAACAACACGTTCTATTAAGGCATCGACAACGGGATTATTAATACCCGGCAGATTATCTGAACCTTTAGTACTTACTGATTGCGAATGGAATCTATTTTTCAGCTCATTACCTGGTGACATCGACGATGAATAACTTGTCACCACCATATCAAAATCATAAGTATCAACTCTTCGCTTATACAGAGATCGATCAACTGTTCGGTAGTTCATTTCTATGCCTAACTTTTTTAAATTACGTGCGTAAGGTGCCAATATTCGATCAAAACCTTTTTGTGCCAGCAACACATCAACTGTAAAACTTTCACCTTCACTATTCTTAAGCACGCCATCTTTAACAAACCAACCTGCTTTTTCTAATAGATCTCGTGCCTGTTTTAAATTTTCTCTTAGCGCCCCTTTTTTGTCTGTTGCAGGAGGAGACCATGCCCGGGTAAAAACTGTCTCGGGCAACTGATCTCTAAACTCATTCAACAAGGCAAGTTCATCGTCTTCAGGTAAGCCCGTAGCTGCTAGTTCACTGTTACTGAAATAACTGTCACAACGCACATATTGATTATAAAAAAGATGGTTATTTGCCCAGGAAAAATCATAGGCCAGTGACAAGGCACGTCTAACTCGTACATCCTTGAAATGGTCTCGCCGAGTATTAATAGCAAAACCCTGCATACCTGCATTATTACTGTGTTTTAATTCTGTTTTAAGAATTTCACCAGACTGGTATTTCGGGCCATCATGTGAACGCGCCCATCGCTTTGAATAGTTCTCGAAAAAGAAATCAAATTCTCCGGCCTTAAATGCTTCCAGAGCTATAGACGAGTCTTTATAGTACGTGTATTTAATCGTATCGAAATTATACATTCCTTTGCGTACTGGCAAATCAACTGCCCAGTAATCTGGATTACGTTTATATTTTATGTATTTACCACGCTCATACTTATCAACAACATATGGGCCACTACTAATTGGCTTAATATCATCGGTTTCTGAAAATTCTTGCCCTTGCAACCAATCTTTTGAGAATACAGAAATATCACCCAGGATCATATGCAATTCACGATTTTGTCGCTTGAAATTAAAACGCACAGTCAAATCATCAAGCACAATAACTGAGTCCACATCCTGATAATATATTCTAAACTGAGGATGCGCAGCCTGGCTCATAAGCACATCAAAGGAGAATTTTACATCCTCTGCATTAATTGACGTTCCGTTTGAAAAGCGTGCTTTGGGATTAATGTGAAAAGTTACTGACAAACCGTCTTCAGCAAGAAAAAAATCATCCGCAATCATGCCATACATGCTGAACGGCTCATCCAGACTTTTTTCCAGTAGAGTTTCAAAAACTAGTAAATTAAGGCCATCCGCAGGAATCCCCTTGAGTAAAAATGGATTTAAACTATCAAATGCCCCCAAACCCGAAAGCACTAACTCACCACCGTGTTTAGCCTGTGGGTTAACATAATCAAAATTTTTAAATTCAGGCGGATACTTTGGCGCATATCCCATACCCATGGCTGGTACTGCTGATGCTTCTACAGTAAATACCAGAGTGCATGAAATAATTAAAAAATTTAATATTATTTGAAGTAATCTATGCGGCATGATTTTATTGTTGTTTTAAATGTATAAACCACCTAACATCAGGTACTCACAGTTTACAGTACTTTATTTCAGGGAGTAAATTCTTATGGGTTTTATGAGTGGCAAACGTGTTCTCATTTTTGGTGTCGCCAGTAACCGTTCTATTGCATGGGGCATTGCCAAAGCAATGCATCGCGAAGGCGCTGAACTTGCATTTACCTATATGGGAGAACGCCTACATGAGCGAGTAGAAAAACTTGCCGGTGAATGTGATTCTGATATTGTGGTTCCCTGTGACGTAGAAAATGATGACGAAATCGAAGCAGTATTCGAGCATCTTGACGACTACTGGGACTCTCTCGACGTCATTATTCATTCGGTGGCATTTGCACCTAAAGAAATGCTCGAAGGTGACTATCTGGACAATCTGACACGGGACGGTTTCAATCAGGCTCATGACATCAGCTCTTATAGTCTGTCCGCGATTGCCAAGGCTGGCCGCCACATGATGCAAAACCGTGAAGATGCTGCAATTTTAACACTCAGTTATCTAGGCGCAGTGCGCGCATTCCCTGGCTATAACGTCATGGGTCTGGCCAAGGCCAGCCTGGAAGCCAATGTCCGTTACCTGGCGCATTCACTCGGCGCTGAGGGTATTCGTGTTAATGCCATTTCAGCAGGCCCGATCAAAACCCTCGCAGCAAAAGGCATTTCTAACTTCAGCACTATTTTGAAGCATGTTGAGCAAAGTGCCCCTTTACATAGAAACATCACCATTGAGGAAGTGGGTAATTGCGCCGCCTTCTTATGTTCAAGCCTGGCGAGTGGTATTACGGGTGAAGTGACTTACGTCGATGCCGGTTATCACACCGCGGGCCTGATGGGCGATATATTAGAAGTCAAAGATACAGACGTCAAAGATAAATAATTCGTTACTAGGTTATCTGGGTGAACCTATCTTTTCTCCTGTAGCACACCACCCTCACCTTCAAGGCGAGCGATGGTGACCGCTGCACAGGAATCACTGAAGACATTAACCGATGTACGACACATATCCAGCACGCGGTCGACTACCAGAATCAAACCAATCGCCTCCAGAGGCAAACCTATCGCACCCAGAATAATAGTTATAGCGACCAGACTGGCTGAAGGAATACCGGCAACCCCGATAGATGTCAGCAAAGCAATCAACACAATCGTAAATTGAGTCACAATATCCAGTTGCAAGCCATAGGCCTGCGCGATAAACATGGCCGCAACACATTCATACAAAGCAGTACCATCCATATTCACCGTTGCACCCAAAGGCAGTGTAAAACCACTGACACGATTTGATACACCAGCACGGCGCTCAACACAATCTAATGTTAAAGGTAATGTAGCAGAGGAAGAACTGGTCGAGAACGCCGTCAGCAATGCCGGCATCATTGCCTTGAAGTGCAGCGCAGGATTTACCTTTGCTACAAACTTCAATACCAGGGGTAGAAAAACAAGCATATGAAGTGCTAATGCCAGAATAACAGCGGCAAAAAATACCGCCAGTGGTCTGAATGCATCAGCACCTGACATTATGATTACCTTACAAACCAGCGCAAAAATTCCAATGGGTGCAAATTTCATCACCAGATTGGTTATTTGTATCATTATGCTGAGCAGGCCACGCCAGAAGTCTTTTTGAACCTCACCGTGTGAACCTTTCAAATGTGACAGGAAATAACCAAATAACAGGCTAAAAAATATCAGACCTAACATCTGACCTTCGGCTGCCGCCGAGACAATATTGGCAGGAACCATTCTCAAAAAGACTTCAGCAATATCACCTGCGCCCTTACCTTCAACCTTAGCCAGTACCAAATCAGTATCTGAAGACAGAGCCATCGTCTCCAGCGCAGGCTGACCATCAACAATACCCGGTTGCAAGATGTTCACCATCAGCAAACCAATCAGAATGGCCACAAGGCTGCTCGCCATGTAAAAAAGCAATGTCTTTAAACCAAGACGGCCAAGGGTATTAGGCTTTAGCTCCATCATACCGGTAATAATGGATGCAACCACCAACGGTACGATTAGCATCTTCAGGGCATTAAGGAAAAGCGTGCCAAAAAAACTAAGGATAGAAAGTAAAGATAGTCCTAGAAAACCAGATTCAGGCGTAGCTATTACACCAAGAATGATAGCTAAAACCAGTGCGGCAAGGATTTGCCAGTGCAAGGGCAGCCGGGTTAATGTTTTAAGCATTGAACAATTCCCGGCAACCCTGATTAATATATATTATTGAAAAACTTTAGAATTAATATGCACGTTAGCCTTTTCCCTGATAGCACTGAGCGCCGCGGTAAATTCTATATTTGATACATCCTGCTGCAATTGTTTCTTAATCGTGTCAATCTGGGCCTGATCAATATTATCAGGGACATGAACCTCTTCCAGAATAACCAGTGCGACATCACCAGAGGACATAGCGACATCATTAGCAACCACCTTACCCGCTTCAGGTGCAGACATATTAAAAGCCGCCTCCAAAATCATTGGATCTACCCTGGTAGTGTCTTTACGTGTCAGCATATCCGATCTCTCAAGCTTGATACCTGCGCTGACAATATCTTTAACGGCTGCCTGCCCGGTATTGATTTTAGTTTTAGCTTCACGAGCAGCAGCCAGGGTATTTTCATGGCTCTTTTTAAGTTTCAAATTGTTTTCAATAGCGGAACGAACGCTATCCAAAGGCAACAAACTTGCTGGTTTACGATCCAATATACGCAAGACTAGAATATGCTCAGGTGTAATTTCTATCACATCACTGTTTGATTTATCCTCAAGGACTAGCTTGGAAAAAGCTGCAGCGCGAATTTTTTCATTATTGGCAATACCGGCACCACTATTACGAGTAAAGTATTCACTAGTTTTTTGCTGAACCTTTAGCGCGTCAGTTACCGAAGATAGTGAATCAGAATTTTCATAAGCCGTTGTCGCCATAAGCTCGCTCAATTCATAAAACTTGTTACTAATCACTTCCTGCTTGAAAGTTTTTTCTAACTCAGCTCTCTTTTCCTGAAAAGGTTGAACCGGTTCACTTTGAATCTTTTCTAACTTGATCAAATGTAGACCAAACTGAGATTCAACAACATCACTAACTTCGCCCATTTTCAAGGCATAAAGCGCATCTTCAAACGGCTTCACCATCTGACCAGACTCTACCCAACCAAGATCACCGCCCTGTTTTGCCGAACCAATATCCTGTGAATACTTGCGTGCTAAATCATCAAATGAAGCACCATCAGCCAACTGCTTTCTTATATCTGTGATTTGCGTACGAGCTGCAGCCTCATCCACATCCGTTTTCAAAAGTATATGTCTAGCTTTACGTTGTTCTTTTTGCGAAATAGATGCCACATATTCATCGTACATGGCCTTGATTTCAGCCTCATCAATTGCAACATCATTAGATAATGCACCACTCTCTAGCTCAACATACTCAATACTAATTTTCTCAGGCAACATATAACGATCTGAATCAACTTCATAGGCGGCCTTAATTTCCTCATCTGTCACCGTGATATCTGAAGAAAAATGATCAAGACTAAAAATCAAGGTACTAATTTTACGTTGCTGATTTTCAAGATCAGCTAATCGTCGAGCTTCTTCATCAGTAATAAAACTTGTATTAATCAGGGCATCGATTACTTGCGTAATCTGCATATCACTTCTCAATTGATATTCCATTTGAGAAGCAGTCATTCCTTTAGATTGTAATATTTGATCCACATATGACCGATCAAATTTCCCATCCCGTGAGAAGACCTTTTTAATATTTTCGGTTAATTGTGCATCTGAAATACTGTAGCCAGAACTAACCGCTCTAGCTTCCAGTAATTTGCGATTTACTAACTGGTCCATAACGCGCTGTTTCAAAACTATATCTTCAAATGGCAGTTTGCCACCAAACTGCTCTTGCAGTTTCTGACGCTGATTAGAAAGCGTATATTCAAATTCACGTGGTGAAATTTCTATGTCATTGACTTTGGCCGCATACTGCTCGCCACCACCACCGATATAAGAGTTAATACCCCAAAAAGCAAATGGAAGCGCAATTAACGCAACAATGGCAATACCTAACCAACCTTTAATTCGATCATTAATAGCTTGTAACATGAAACTGACCTTGTATGGATTATATAAACGCGATATTAGCGCCTAGTCATTATTAGTGAAATGTCAGCTAACTAACTAATGTAAAAAATTAGCATTTACTTTAGTTAACTAAGAAATTGGAAATGGCGGACCGGACGGGACTCGAACCCGCGACCTCCGGCGTGACAGGCCGGCATTCTAACCAGCTGAACTACCGGTCCTAAAATTGGTGGGTGGTGAGGGATCGAAGCCCCGACGCTCACCTTGTAAGAGCGACGCTCTACCAGCTAAGCTTTTTAACCACCCCGCCAAAAGTGCGCGCTAGTTTACGGCTTCTTTAAGCGCTTTGCCAGGCTTAAATGCAGGTACTTTAGCGGCTTTAATTTGAATTTCTGCACCAGTCTGTGGGTTACGACCTGTACGAGCTGAACGCTCACGAACCAGGAAAGAACCAAAACCGACGATACTCACTTGATCGCCGCCTTTCATGGCACCAGTTATAACACTGATAACTGCGTCAAACGCACGAGTTGAGTCAGCTTTAGATAAACCAGCTGCTTCTGCAACTGCATCAATTAGTTCAGATTTATTCATTATTGTTTCCTATGTATTTAAGATGATTTACTTTCTTATTTATAATTGTATTTCAATACTTTTATATTTTTGCTCTTATTATGAGATGTCCATGGCTTTGAAATATAAACGCCGTGCATTTTATACCAGCCTGCTACTAGCCCTGTCAATGAAAAATGCAGGAAAAATGCGGCTTTCGCCTATTTTTAGCTCATCATCCATGATGAATTAATGTAGCAATCGCCGCTTTCAGGTCATTAGTGATGGTGTACTCTAACTCCAGATTTCTTTCCTTTTGTGCTTGTTTTTCTGTTACTTGCAGAGTCATCTTCAAGTGGAGTAGGCATTTTTTCAAGTGCTATTTCAAGTACTTCATCGATCCAGCGCACCGGCTTAATATCCAATTTAGACATAATGTTTTTTGGGATATCAACCAGGTCTTTTTCATTATCATGCGGAATAATAATAACCTCGATGCCTGCACGATGAGCTGCCAACAGTTTTTCTTTAAGCCCACCAATAGGTAAAACTTCACCACGCAATGTAATCTCACCGGTCATCGCAACATTGGCATTAACAGGTATACCCGTTAGCGATGAAGCTAACGCAGTGCACATGCCGACACCAGCACTAGGACCATCTTTAGGTGTTGCACCTTCAGGCACATGCACATGAATATCTTTATCATCTTGGAAATTACTAATCAGGCCTAACGACGCAGATCGACTACGAATCACCGTCATTGCAGCCTGGATAGATTCCTGCATAACATCACCCAACTGACCGGTGTGAGATAGTTTACCTTTACCCGGCATTACGGCCGACTCGATAGTTAATATTTCACCACCAACTTCGGTCCACGCCAACCATTAACCTGACCTATCTGATTGTGTTTCTCAGCCACGCCATAACGGAAACGTTTTACGCCCAGATATTTTTCAATATTTTTTGAGGTCACAGAGACGACTTTGCTCTCTGGCTTGAGTACCATTTGTTTAACCACTTTACGACAAATCTTGGCCAGTTCTCGCTGCAAGCTACGAACACCCGCTTCACGAGTATAAAGTCGAACAATGTCTCTCAAGGCTGACTCATTAACCTGTAACTCACCATCTTTCAGGCCATTTTCTTCCAGCTGCTTAGGCAATAAATATTTTGTTGCTATAGCCACTTTTTCATCTTCGGTATAACCCGGTAGGCGAATCACTTCCATACGATCCAGCAAAGGCGCGGGGATATTCATACTATTCGATGTCGCAACGAACATCACGTCAGAGAGATCAAAATCGACTTCTAAATAATGATCGGAAAAGGTGTGATTTTGTTCTGGGTCAAGCACTTCTAACAAAGCTGATGCAGGATCACCCCTGAAATCTGCCGCCATCTTGTCAATTTCATCCAGCAAAAACAATGGATTACGAGTACCAACCTTGCTCAAGTTCTGAATCACCTTACCTGGCAGGGAGCCAATATAAGTCCGGCGATGACCACGAATTTCAGACTCATCGCGTACACCGCCTAAAGACATACGGGTATATTTACGATTAGTTGCACGCGCGATAGATTCACCTAGTGACGTTTTACCTACACCCGGTGGTCCCACCAAACACAAAATAGGTCCTTTGAGTTTTTTCACGCGCTGCTGTACTGCAAGATATTCGAGAATGCGTTCCTTAACTTTTTCAAGACCATAATGATCATCATTGAGCACCTGTTCGGCGCCCGCAAGATCACGTCGTATTTTTGATTTTTTCTTCCAGGGACAATCCGCCAACCAATCAATGTAGTTTCTAACTACAGTCGCTTCTGCAGACATCGGCGACATCATTTTTAGTTTATTAAGTTCACTAGTGGCCTTCTTTTCAGCCTCTTTACTCATACCCGCTTCGGCAATGCGTTTTTCAAGCTCTTCAACTTCATTGGGCACATCATCCATATCACCTAATTCTTTCTGAATCGCTTTCATCTGCTCATTCAAATAATACTCGCGCTGACTTTTTTCCATCTGCTGCTTAACTCGTCCGCGAATACGCTTTTCGATTTGTAACAAATCAATTTCAGCATCGATCAAACTCATTAGATATTCAAGTCGCGCATGCACACTGGAAATTTCAAGAATTTTCTGTTTTTCATCCAGCTTTAGCGACATGTGTGCCGCAATGGTATCGGATAATCTTGAGGGTTCGTCAATACCCGCCAATGAGGTTAAAATTTCAGCAGGTACTTTTTTATTGAGTTTCACATACTGATCGAAGACGTTCAGGATAGAACGCGACAAAATATCGATTTCACGATCATCTTCATCTGTAACCTCATCCAGCGCTGAATAATTAGCGACAAAAAAATCACCTCTTTCATGCAGGCCTTCAACTTTTGCTCGCTGCACGCCTTCTACTAAAACTTTAATAGTTCCATCGGGTAATTTTAACAACTGAAGAATCGTCGCCAATGTGCCAATTTCATGCACATCATCAATGCCGGGCTCGTCGATATCCGCACTTTTCTGAGCAATCAATAAAATCTTTTTATCACCCTGCATTGCTGTATCGAGTGCATGAATTGATTTTTCGCGCCCGACAAACAAAGGGATAACCATATGGGGATAAACCACAACATCACGTAACGGTAAAACCGGAATTTCAGTTGTCACGGATGAGCTGGATTGATCTTTATCACTTGAACTGGCCATGTATGCCTCTATATATTATGGATTCTTTTACACCAGTGGGGGCAGCTTGCTGGGATTTCAAGTGCCCTACAACACACAAGCAGAATTAATTAGCGGTCAGGCAAAACTCTTACTCTTGAGAAACCTGCTTCTTATCACCACCTTCATAAACTAGCAGTGGTTGATTATCGCCCGCAACCACCGAAGCATCGATGACTACTTTAGATACGTCATTCTGTGAAGGAAGCTCATACATAGTATTTAGTAGAATATTTTCCAGAATAGTACGTAAACCACGAGCACCTGTTTTACGCTCCATCGCTTTTTTGGCGATGGCATGCAGGGCATCGTTACGAAGCTCAAGCTCACTACCTTCCATTTCGATCATTTTGGAATATTGTTTGACCAGTGCATTTTTAGGCTCAGTAAGAATAGTCACAAGTGCATCTTCATCCAGCTCGTTCAGTGTAGCCACTACCGGCAGGCGTCCAACGAACTCAGGAATCAAACCATATTGAATCAGGTCATCTGCTTCCAGATCATCCAGCACATCACTGAACTGACGTCTTTTATCCTTATCAACTGAGCGTACTTCAGCACCAAATCCAATACCACCTTTCTCTGAGCGATGGCGAATGACCTTATCCAGTCCTGAAAATGCTCCGCCGCAAATAAATAAGATACTGCCAGTATCGACCTGTAGAAACTCTTGCTGAGGATGCTTACGTCCACCTTGAGGCGGCACCGAGGCGATCGTGCCCTCAATCAGCTTCAACAGTGCTTGCTGAACGCCCTCGCCAGATACATCGCGGGTAATAGAAGGGTTATCAGATTTGCGTGAAATTTTATCGATTTCATCGATATAAACGATACCGGTCTGTGCTTTTTCAACATCATAATCGCATTTTTGCAGCAATTTCTGGATGATGTTTTCCACATCTTCACCGACGTAACCCGCTTCGGTCAGTGTGGTTGCATCAGCGATAGTAAAAGGTACGTCGAGTAAACGAGCCAGTGTCTCAGCCAGAAGGGTCTTACCCGAACCAGTTGGGCCAATCAGCAAAATATTGCTCTTGGAAAGCTCTATTTCATCCTTCTTATGTTTAACTTCCAGACGTTTGTAATGGTTATATACTGCAACAGCCAAAACTTTTTTAGCTTTTTCCTGACCAATGACATAATCGTTAAGAAGGTCATTAATTTCGTGCGGGGTTGGTAACTTTCGAATTGCCGATGAGGCTTCCTCTTCCATCTCCTCAAGAATAATGTCATTACACAGTTCAACACATTCATCACAGACATAAACTGAAGGACCTGCAATCAGTTTTTTTACTTCGTGCTGACTCTTACCGCAGAAAGAGCAGTAGAGTAGTTTTTCAGAATCGTTACCAGAATGGTTTTTATCGTCGCTCATCTAGTTATCAAACCTCAGGCTTAGCCTCGTTATCTGTTGCACCTTGCTTTAACAGTGTAAGAGCAGCAAGGCCTTAATTGTAGGTATAACGTCAATATATAGCCCATGAGCGTCATTTCAACAGAAAATCAAGCCTGAAAAAACCTTTTTTCAAGGGGAAATAATACTGACTTTAAATTCTTTTCTCTAATACTTCGTCGATCAGACCGTATTCTTTAGCTTGTTCCGAGCCCATGAAGTTATCACGCTCAGTGTCATTATCGATGGTCTCGATGTCCTGACCGGTGTGATGCGCTAACAAACGATTCAGTTGCTCACGAATTTTAAGAATTTCACGGGCATGGATATCGATATCTGAGGCCTGCCCCTGAAAACCACCCAAAGGCTGGTGAATCATCACTCTGGAATTAGGCAAAGCAAAACGCTTACCCTTGGCACCACCTGCCAGTAAAAAAGCACCCATACTGGCAGCCTGGCCGATACATAAGGTACTGATCTCAGGCTTAATAAACTGCATGGTGTCATAAATAGCCATACCAGCAGTCACCGATCCACCCGGAGAATTGATGTAAACGGAAATATCCTTATCCGGGTTTTCTGACTCTAAAAACAACAACTGAGCCACAATCAAATTGGCCATATGATCTTCAATCGGGCCAACAATGAAAATAACTCGTTCTTTTAACAGGCGTGAATAGATATCGTACGAACGTTCACCGCGCGCAGTTTGCTCTACCACCATTGGAATTAGTCCCAATGCTTCAGTTTCAAGCGCGCCACCGGTGTGACCATTAAATTGTGAAAATTTATGCATGCCTTATACCTGTTAAATAGTTGATGTAGGCTTCATTACCTCATCAAATGAACTCTCAACGGTTGAAACTTTAGCCTGATCTGCTACCCAGTCAACAATCATATCTTCAATCATCAGGGATTCAACACCACGCATCATCTGTGGATTACTCTTATAATAATTCACAAACTCGCTTGAATCTTCATAATCTTTAGCCATCAGCTCAAGACGTTCATCAATTTTACTCGGATCAAGCTGCACACCGGAAAGTTTAACCAGATCACCCAAAATCATACCCAGTTTAACTCGACGCTCTGCATCAGCCATGAATGCATCAACAGGCTCATTACCACCTGTTTGCGCACTAGCTTGCTGCTTCAGCGTTTCAGCTTCTTCCAGTACAATGGCTTTAGGCACTAGAATGGAATTCACAATCAACAATTGATCCATCACTTTAGATTTCAAATCACTCGCAATACGGTTATCCAGTTCACGTTGCATGTTGTTCCTAACATCTTCACGCAATTTTTCCAGACCGCCCTCTTCAATACCAAAATCTTTGGCAAAGGCATCATCCAGTACTGGTAACTCAGAAACTTCAACCTTAGATACAGTGATTGCAAACTCGGCAGGTTTACCTGCTAAATTTGCCGCTGAATAATCCTCAGGGAAAGAAACGGTGATAGTAGATTCAGCATCTTTAGCCAAACCAATAATTTGCTCTTCAAAACCGGGGATCATACCGTTCGACCCAATCACTAAAGGCACATTGTCAGCAGAACCACCTTCAAACAGCTCACCATCAATACTGCCTTTAAAACTGATGGTCACGCGATCACCGTCTTCAGCAGCGCGATCGACCTCACTCCAGCTGGCTTTTTGCTTACGCAAAGTTTCCAGCAAACCTTCAACATCCGCATCCTTGATCTCAGCGACCAGTTTATCGATTTTTATATCACCAACGGGAGCAAGCACCAGCTCTGGATAAATCTCAAAAGTTGCAATGTATTCAAGAGGCTTGCCAAGCTCAAAGCTTTTAGGCTCGATAGCAGGGTCACTAGCAGGGCGTAGATTTTCCTGAGTTACCGCATCACGGAATGTGTTCTGAATGACTTCACCAGCCACTTCCTGAAACACCTGGGTCGCATAACGCTTCTTAACGACACTAAACGGAACCTTGCCCGGACGAAAGCCATCTACTTTAACTTGATGACGCATTGATTGAAGTCGGCTCTCAACTTGAGCATCAACTGTCTCTGCTGGCACCTGAACCGTCAATTTGCGCTCAAGACCTTCCCCTGTTTCAACTGAAACTTGCATAGATACCTCAGTGTATGTACTTAATTTTTAAGAAGAAATAATAATATGGTGCGAAAGGGGAGACTCGAACTCCCACATCAAAGATACTGGTACCTAAAACCAGCGCGTCTACCAATTCCGCCACTCTCGCATGTGTGGGTGCGAATCATATCAAAAAAAAGCACGTTGCACGGCCTTATTCAGAATAAATTCAGCAATTTTTTGACATTTTATAGTTATATATCCAATAACCCAGGAACTTGTACGATAAAGACAGATTTAACGACTAGTGCTTGATGATCGTAACTAAAAATGGTGGGTCGTGAGAGACTTGAACTCTCGACCAAGAGATTAAGAGAACTTCGTGCCCAAATATCGTTGTTTTCAAAACAACAACTTACCAATCCACTCAATCACTTACATTCTATAGCGGTGATCTGAGTGCACTCTAACAACAATAAGAGCGTCCGTAATCAGACCCTGAGCGCCCCTAAACCGTCCCTTGAGCTACCACTTGCTAATGAGTCGGGGATACTACCTGATGGCCGGGTCAAGTGGAAGGTTGCAATGAACAATAAACTTAGAAAAAAGCCTGCTATTGATAAAGATGGTTACATGCGACTACTGTATAACGAGTACCCAAGCATTCAACCAGTGAACATAAAAATCGGTGATTATCCAATGAAAAGTCTGCCGGAAGATCAGGCTAAAGAAGCATTCTCAGCACTTGGCTCCAGCTCAAAAACTTTTATTGAATCACTATACAAGTCAGGCATGATTGGCGGGCTACGTTCAATCACCCACGTTAAAACTAAAGACCAGGAATGGCCGATAACTGATATTTAAGATGAAGTTAGTGCCGAAGTCTGCTTTCGGCGGTGACCTCAACCGGTCGACGCAACACATGCGTTAAATCTCTCTGCTGGTGTTTCAAATTCTAATGTTTTTCTTGGTCGCTCGTTTAGCTGACGAGCCACAGCATTGAGCTTTGTTTGTGAGTGTACCGCTAAGTCAGTTCCTTTTGGAAAATATTGTCGGAGTAACCGATTGGTATTTTCATTAGAACCTCGTTGCCAGGGACTACGTGGATCACAAAAATAAACATCAATGTCAGTCTCTAGAGTAAACCGTTTGTGATCGGCCAGTTCTTTCCCTCTATCCCAGGTCAGTGATTTGTATAATTCATCCGGTAGTTTCTTTGATTGTTTTATCAGTGCGGATACGACACTCTTGGTATCTTTATTTTTAACTTTAGCTAGCATGACGTAACGTGTGTGTCGTTCAACTAAAGTGGCGATGTAACTATTATTTGAGCCTGCAATAAGGTCACCTTCCCAATGTCCGGGCACGGCTCTATCTTCTACAGATGCAGGCCGCTCACTAATCGATACGGCATCTTTGATTTTTCCAAGGCCATCTTTCTTGAGGCTGGCATGTTGAGAGCGGCGTATCGCTCGTTGAGTCCTGAGGTACTGCTGTAGCTCCTTTTTAAGCACACCACGGGTTTGAATAAATAAACTTCGGTAGATAGTCTCGTGTGACACTTGGCTGCTCTCATTGTTGGGGTAGGTTCTTTTTAGCCATCCCGCTATTTGTTCAGGTGACCAGTTTTTCATGAGCTTTGCCGCCACTTTTCGACTTAGCGATGGGTGAGTCGCGAGTTTACACAGCTTGGGGCGACAGGCTCGATCCCAGGCGGCTTGATCAGCATGTGCAGCTCGATAGTCATCATAACCACCATTGCGTTTAATTTCACGACTGATGGTTGAAGGTGAACGGTTTAATTGCGACGCGATTGAGCGTAATGATCGCTGACAGACGATGCCTCTTGAAATCTCTTCACGCTCAGAAATCGTCAGGGCAAGTTTTGATCGTACACGAGGTGCAGGTCGAATGCCTCCACTGGGTGACAGTATGCTAAAGATTGAGGATGATTCTCTATCAAATAGCCGACCAATTGAACTTTGGGATTCACCTCGTTGCCAGCGATTCCATATTTCGTTCTTTTGTTCAGTGGTGTATTTTATTCGTGTTCTGTAGGCCATTTACAACACTCCATCTTTTTAATTAAAGATTATAGTGTTGCGTTGACCGGTTGAGGTCACCGCCAATAGCGGACGTTCGACCTAAATAAAAAAGGCGACTTAAAAGCCGCCTTTTTATAGAGCCATATGATTTAACTTTTATATTTTTTGCGTCTAACAAAACCTATTAAACCAATTAAACCTGAACCGAATAACCATGCAGCTGCAGGAACTGGAACAGCTGAAACTGTACCTTGCCAAGATGGTGCCTGACCTGGGAATGGAGAAGTCTGCATTGGTACACCTGGGCCAGCAGATCCGTCCGCATTGAAAATAGCAAGAACGGGAATAGGTGAAGAAAGACTCCAGTCAAAAGCAAGGCCAAATGCAACCTGACCAGCAGTCAGAGTAAAGTTATATGAGAAAGCACCCCGTGATGAAGTACCTGCCCAAGTACTAGAAGATGCATAAGAAGTTAAAGTAGTAGCAGTCCAGGGCTGGCTGAAGAATGTACCACCAAAAGTTGTACCCAGAGTGTCAGTATCAACAACACCAGTCGCAGCGCTCAGGCTAGGGAAGTTCATGCCTGTGATGTTAATTACCAGTGCTGAAGCCGGAGCTGCAGCAGTACCCAGAGTTAAAGCCATAGCACCTGCAAGTATTGCTTTATTCATTTGTCATACTCCTTTACACATTTGTCCAAATTTATAATTTCCACACAGTAAATGCAAGATTGAAGCCTTATTTATAAGCTGCTGTTTTAATAGGAATTAATAAAAAACATCATTCTAACAGTATTAAAAGTGTAAAGAAAAAATATTTAAGAGATTAATCACGAACGTCCGCTTTGGTCGTTAACAGTCACTCAGATCTAGGCGCAGGTAGCGTATGAGAAAGAACAAGAGACTAAAAATCTCTTGTTCGAAATAATGTTGCTTTGAAATCAACAAGTTATATTTTCTAACTGTTGTTTTCAAAACGACAAAAATGTGACAAAAAATATTTTTTGAGGTAAAAAAGGGAAATCATTAGCTGTAACTAACTGTTTTGTAAGGTGTTATTTTTGAGCGTCCTTGAGACGCCCCTGAAGCGAGATAAAAAAGCAGAGCACCGAAGCAATGATAAGAACATAACTCGTTGTTTTTAAAGGAATAAAAGATGGTGGGTCGTGAGAGACTTGAACTCTCGACCAAGAGATTAAGAGTCTCCTGCTCTACCAACTGAGCTAACGACCCGAACTTACCGGTACTTAACTACAAAAAATGGGGTGGATGATGGGGCTCGAACCCACGACAACCGGAATCACAATCCGGGACTCTACCAACTGAGCTACACCCACCATAAATCAAAAATGGTGCGCCTGGCAGGATTCGAACCTGCTACCCTCGGCTTAGAAGGCCGATGCTCTATCCGAGTGAGCTACAGGCGCAGTATTTTGGGTTACTGCTATACCTTAAACCAGACAACCAAAAATTGGTCGGGGTGGAGAGATTCGAACTCCCGACATCCTGCTCCCAAAGCAGGCGCGCTACCAGACTGCGCTACACCCCGATACCCACATACCCAGCTGGATATGTGGAGGCGGGCATGATACGCGCTACCCCTATTCTGGTCAAGATAGAATTCATCAATTGAACGACTGTTTTTTACTTGTCGCTAGTACATCGCACATGAGAGAATTCGCATCTTCATTCCCCACATCAATACGGACAGGAAAACTCCATGCCTGCAAACATTATCGACGGTAAAGCTATCGCGGCAGAAATACGTGAACAAGTGAAGCAAGCCGTCATAAAAAGGACTGAACATGGTATGGCAGCACCTGGCCTGGCCGTAATCCTCGTTGGAGAGTCACCCGCCTCCCAGGTGTACGTGCGCAAAAAAAGAGAAGCTTGTGCCGAAGCAGGCGTGCTATCAAAAGCTTTTGACCTGCCTGATAACACTAGCGAAAGCGATTTACTAAATCTGATTAAACAGCTTAATGATGATAATGAGATCGACGGTATTCTGGTACAACTCCCCTTGCCTGAACACATTGACTCAACCACCGTGCTCGAAGCCATCCACCCTGATAAAGACGTTGATGGTTTCCACCCCTACAACATTGGCCGCCTGGCGCAGCGCATGCCCTCACTAAGGCCCTGCACACCGCATGGCGTTATCCATATGCTGGATAGTATTGGCGAAAAATACAAAGGTCGCCATGCCGTCATCGTTGGTGCTTCTAATATAGTGGGTCGCCCAATGGGACTGGAATTACTTTTAGCAGGTGCTACCGTTACAACCTGTCATCGTTTTACCGATGATTTAGCCGCGCACGTTGCACGTGCAGATATATTGGTTGTCGCTGTTGGTAAACCCGGCATCGTCAAAGGCGAATGGGTTAAGCCTGGAGCTACCGTGATCGATGTTGGCATCAATCGTACTGCAGAGGGAAAACTAACCGGTGATGTTGATTTTGAAGCCGCTGCTGAAAAAGCCGCATTCATTACCCCCGTACCCGGAGGCGTCGGCCCTATGACGGTTGCCATGTTATTACGCAACACACTGCAAGCGGCAGACAACCACAATTCAAATAGCTAGCGACTATTCATTACCTGTACCATCAAAATCAACCAAACCATGTAAAACTATATCGGTAAAACTCACGATACCAATCACCTTACCGTTTTCTAGCACTGGCGCACGGGACAAACCAAAGCGTTCGAGAAATCTTGCACAATAACGAATATCCATTTCAGGATCGATCGGCAATAAAGGCTTCGACATAATCTCGTAAACATTTATCCTCTCTGGCGAACGATCTTTTGCTATTACACTTTTAGCAATATCTGAGATCAACAGAATCCCGTATTCATCATTCTCATTACGCTTGTCTACAATTAAGGTTTTAGTTTCAACATGTTTCATGGTACGTAACGCATTCATCACCGTCATTTTTCCATCAACCATATCAAAATCGGCTTTCATCACATCTCTTACACGAACTACTTTTTTTTCAAGATTCATCACAAAACCTCCTCAACAAAATCAGTCAATTTTTCAATCTGGTGGGCAACACCGACGGCATCTTCGACATCAATCTGGAATGCAATACCACTTCCGGGTGAACTATCAAACTCACCGACATCACTTATTTTTTCAAGTATGTGCCTACTCAAATGTTCCTCGACTAAAAACAGCACCACATCTCGTTGCGTTTCCAGCGAAAGCCCAAAAAAAGTTTTACCTTTATCCAGGCCCTCACCTCGCGCATTATTAATCACGGTCGCCCCGGTTGCGCCAGATTCACGCGCCGCCTTCATCACCTTGTCCGTTTTTTCATCTTCAACAAAAGCTATTATTAATTTGAAATGCATACGCACCTCCTAATTGAATAGATCAATATGTATATTTTTAAATCATTCACATCAACACTCCTTTCTCAATTTTTATTCGCTTTACTGCGTTTGGTTAGCCACACAGAAAGTTGTGCATACGTCATCACAGAAATTATCGGAAACAAACTGGCAAAAGCTATCAAACCAAAACCATCAATTAAGGGGCTTCTTCCCGGCACAGTTTCCGCCAAACCTAAACCCAAAGCAGCGACTAACGGTACAGTTACCGTTGAAGTGGTGACACCACCAGAATCATAAGCCAGTGGCACAATCGATTTAGGTGCAAAAAACGTTTGGATAACGACAATGATATAACCAGCAATGATGAAATAATGAATTGGCGCACCGATAACTATTCTGTATGCACCCAATGCAATGCCGACAGCAACACCGATAGCGACAGCAATCCTTAAACCCCAAATACTAATAGCACCACCAGAAACTTCGTTAGCTTTAATGGCTACCGCTATTAATGAAGGTTCTGCGATGGTGGTACTTGCACCTATGGCGAAGGCAAAGATATACACCCAATAATAATCCTGCCAGTGCAAGACGCCTGTTGTAATTCGCACTGTTTCTAAAAATGCAGGATTAGTCAGCTGCTCCGCCATCATCCGGCCCACAGGAAAAAGAGCCAGTTCCAGCCCTAAGAGAAAAAAAGTGATGCCCACAAGGACATAAAACATACCTATTAGCACTTTTTTTATATTTGGAACTCTTTTTCTAATAACCAGAAACTGGAAGCCAAAAAGAATAATGGCGATAGGTATAACATCAAACAAAGTTGATGCTAACTTATCGCCAAGTGCCTGCATAAAATCCATTTAGACGATCATCCCGTAACCCAGAACAAAAATAATGGGCGTTAATGAGGCAAAGGCAATTAGACCAAAACCATCCAGCATAGGGTTACGTCCAGAAATTGAGGAAGCCAGGCCAATTCCCAATGCAGTCACTAATGGCACGGTAATGGTAGAGGTAGTGACACCACCAGAATCATAGGCAATACCTATAATTTCATCAGGCGCAAATCCGGTCATAATAATCACCATGACGTAACCAATCATGATCATAAAATGTATTGGCCAGTTTTTTAATATACGCAAGACACCGATAACGATGGCAAAGCCCACTGACAATGCAACCGTAAAACGTAAGCCAGTGGAGTAACTATCCATGGCTTCTGCATGATTGTTGATATGCCCTGCCCTGGCTGCCACCTTCGCTGCCTCATCGGCCACAGCAATCAATGCCGGTTCCGCCACAGTTGTGCCAAAACCCAGCGCAAAAGCAAACATCAGCAACCAGAACACACTACCTTTTCGCGCAAAAGCATGCGCCATGGATTCGCCAATCGGAAACAGACCCATCTCCAGACCATAGATAAAAAAGGTTAACCCGATAATGACAAAAAACACACCTGAAAGCAGATCAGCGACATTTTCCAACGGCTGCTGCAAAACAAACAGCTGAAAAAAGCCAATAACTAGAATAATAGGGGCGAGATCACGAACACTGCCCATCATCGATTTTAAAAAAGAGAGAAGTGATTTGTTCAAAAGTTTGCTATTGAAAAAATAATTGACATGGATATCGGAGATTAAACGTCAGCCCCTTTCAGTGCAATGATCTTGATCAAACCAATTAGATATTAAAAAACATTTTTGTATTAACCAGAGCCGCATGTTCCAGTTCCTCAATCTCCACACCCATATATCGGGAGACCGTTTTAGCAATGTGTGGCAAATAACAAGGTTCATTACGACGATTTTTTACTGGTTTTTTATCCAGATCCCTCGGCAACAAATAAGGTGCATCGGTCTCAAGCATCACTCTATCTAAAGGAATTTCTTTGACTGCCTGTTGCAAATCCTGACCTCGTCGCTCATCACAAATCCAGCCGGTGATACCAATATGCATATCCAGCTCAAGATAATCATTCACCTCGGCAGCCGTGCCAGTAAAACAATGCGCTACAGCATTGTTCAGCTGAGGCCGAACATTCTTCAACATGGCAATAAAATCATCATGTGCATCACGTTGATGCAAAAATACTGGTTTCTGTATCTCAACTGCCAGTTCCAGCTGCCCATCAAAAGCAGTACGTTGATTCTGTTTCGTTGAAAAATTTCGATTGTAATCCAGACCACACTCACCGATCGCCACAACACAATCCTGATGACTGAGCTCTGCTAACAACCTACTTGTTTCTCTCGTATATTCATCGGCATGATGCGGATGCACACCCGCTGTCGAAAAAAGCACCTTTGAGTACTGTTTGCACAACTCAATCGCCTTTCGACTATGCTTAATGTCCGTACCGGTCACAATCATTCTGCCGACACCAGAGGCCATCGCTCTCTGTACGACGATATCCAGATCACCGTCAAAGGAACTGCCCGTTAAATTAACGCCTATATCAATATAATCACTCATTTGCGGTATCATAACAGCTACTCATAATTCTGAAACAACATGTCTGAAAGTAAACAAAATACCTCCCTCTGCATTATCTGCGACAATGACACTCTATATGAACAAGCTCGTTCATTTGCAGCGGAACAACAACTTCCACTGTTTGATAAAAAAAATAAGTCATTCGAATTACAGTTCATTTTTGGCAGTGAGCGCATTGAGCTTTTCGATAAACAACTCAATACCAGTATTTTTGTGGACTTTGTCAGTGGTGCTCTGGCACACAGGCAGCAATTTGGTGGCGGCCGAGGTCAGGCTATTGCCAAAGCTATTGGACTAAAAAAAGGCAAAAATCCCAACGTACTAGACGTCACAGCGGGATTAGCACGTGACGCTTATATTTTGGCCACACTCGGTTGCCGCATGACACTGGTCGAAAAATCCCCCATCTTGAGCACATTGATACAGAATGGAATAAGTCGTGGTATGGAGAGCGAACAAAGCGCCCAAACTCTTTCTGAGGGCTTTGTGGTTCACAACCAAAATGCCATTAACTTTATGAAAAATATAGACAAACACCAAATACCGGACATTATTTACATCGACCCGATGTACCCGGAAAGAAAAAAATCTGCCCTGGTTAAAAAGGACATGCAAATTCTGCAGCGATTACTGGAAAAAGAAGAAAAAGACGGTGAACTTTTGGAGGCTGCACTCAATTGTGCCAGAGAAAGAGTCGTCGTCAAACGCCCCGTCCACGCGCCCTGCCTAACGGAGGTAAAACCTGCCACATCCATCCTCAGCAAAAAAACTCGTTATGACATTTACTTAACCACTTCATCTAAAAACTAATCAGAATAGTCTGCCCTTTTAAAATCATCTGCTTCACAACCTTAATATCTGTGTGCTATATTGCCCACACGGTCTTAAAGGAAGTTCTACAAGTATTACGTTTCATAGCAATCCTGACCGTCTAAATGCACTAAATAAAGGAATACCCCATGAGTCTTTCAATATCTAAAAATATTGGTCGTATTGACCAGCTTATTCGTCTGGGCATCAGTCTCAGCATGATCTATTTCGGCTTCTTTGATCTTAGCCTGATCCAGGATAAATTCAGCGCAACCATCGTCGGCATTTTCGGCTCGATGAATCTAATAGTGGCACTAATACAATACTGCCCCCTGTACGCCGTCGTCGGTATCAATACTTATTGCAAAGCTAAAACTGAAATATAGGGATCACCCGAAGCAATGAAGTTTTCAACTCAACTGGTGCTATCTATTTTAGGTATCACCATTTTGTCTCTATCCGTCTTTGGCAGCATTGCTTACTGGATTATTGATGATGGCCACGATCAAACCCATAATGAGTTACTGCAACACATGGCCACAACCATACATAAGCACTGGCTTGTCTCCAAAGAAAAAACACTTACTCAAGCCTCGCTCAATCTGATTCACGAAAAATTCGCCGCTCCTGATAGCATTCTCCTGGTTGAACATCTTAATGGCACTCGACTGCTTGTTGGTAACACAACTCAGACCCCATCAGCATTTATTGCTAAGATAAAACATGCTATTAAAATATCCAACGCTTCAACGGCAAATTATGGTTCTTTAGAAATAGATAATCGTGCTTATCACTGGAACATCAGCCAGTTACCCAACAGCCAGTACCGCCTCACCCTGTTGCACGATGATTCAACAGGACAACATCAGTCCGACTTCAAACTGGGCATGCGCCTGCTTGCCACCAGCATCATCATCATCTGGATGGCCGTCTGGTTAGCACTGTTACTAAGCTCAATTATTAGTCGAAGACTAAAGGAAAAAAATGAAGCTATAAAGCATCAGGCTTTGCATGATAATCTCACTGGCCTACCTAATCGAAACCTGCTTTTCGATCGCCTTGATCAGGCGCAACTAGCCGCCAATCGCAACAAAACATCTTTCGCCCTGCTGCTCATGGATCTTGATAACTTCAAGGAAATTAATGATGCTCTCGGCCATCACTTCGGTGATCTAATGTTGAAAAAAATCAGCACCATTATTCAGCAGACGCTCCGGGAAAATGACTCAATCGCCAGATTAGGTGGTGATGAGTTTGCTGTATTGCTGCCTGATACTGAGCAGGAAGGCGCTCTCCAATGTGCCCAAAAAATACTGACTAGTCTAAAAACGCCTTTCAACGTTAAAGATATTCGTATTGAAAGCAGCGCCAGCATAGGCATAGTATTCTACCCACAGGATGGTAGCGATACCGAAATTCTGTTACAACGTGCTGACATCGCCATGTACCAGGCAAAAAAAACACGTAGCCACTACGTTATTTATGACCAGAGCAGAGATTTCGATAACGTCAGACAACTAACGTTAATGAATGCGCTGAGAGAAACCATTAAAAATGACCAGCTGGATGTCTACTACCAGCCCATGGTCGATCAGAAAACGGGCTGCACTATTGCTGCCGAGGCACTCGCACGCTGGCATCACCCGGAATTAGGTTTTATATCACCTGAAGAATTTATACCGATAGCCGAACGAACGGGGCTCATCAGAAAGCTCACCTTATCTGTCATAAAACAGGCTATGCATGACTGCAAACAATGGCAGGACATGGGTTATGAAATGATGGTCGCCATCAACATATCGACACATTGCCTGCAAGACCAGTCTTTCCCCAGAAAACTCAATCAAATATTACAGACTAGCGCTATATCAGCCCATAGCATTGAATTGGAGATTACAGAAAGTGCTTTAATGCAAGATATCGGTGGGGCACGTCAAGTCTTGCAGCAACTTAACCTTGCCGGTTACAGTTTATCCATCGACGACTTTGGCACGGGCTTTTCATCATTAGCCTATTTAAAAGAGCTGCCCGTTGACACCTTAAAAATTGACAAATCATTCATATTTGATATGGATAGTAACGAGGACGATACGGCCATTGTGCAAACTGTGATAGAACTTGCACACAATTTTAATTGTAAAGTCATTGCCGAAGGCGTCGAAACCACAAGCTCACTCGAACAGCTGAAGGGTCTAGGCAACGATATTGCGCAAGGCTACTTATTCAGCAAGCCCATACCTTTTGAAGAATTTAATATATGGTTACAGGACTCCGAATGGGCTCCCGTTTCCACTATAAAAGAAAGGGTATCAGATGCAATCTAATCTCTAAAATTATTATATTGCAAAGGCAATTCAATATCAGAAGCCTTCAACATCGCCATCACCTGCTGCAAATCATCCCTTTTCTTTCCCGTCACCCTGACTTGTTCACCCTGAATCGCCGCTGTCACTTTTATCTTCGACTCTTTAATTAACTTAGCAATTTTTTTAGCCATTTCCTTATCCAGTCCTTCTTTAACTTTAACGGTCTGATAAGCACGCATGCCACGTTCTTCGATGGCACCTTGATCCAGACAGGCAATATCAATTTTCCTGGCCGATAATTTTTTATACATAATATCGTGCATCTGGCGAACCTGGAATTCATTAGTCGCCTCAAGATTCATGGCGCTATCTTTCAGTGTGACCTTGGCATCACTACCCTTAAAATCAAAACGCGTACCCAATTCACGATTCATCTGATCGACTGCATTGGTTAACTCGTGGCTATCTACTTCTGAAACAACATCAAACGAAGGCATGTAAAATCTCCTAAAAAAATCATATACAATTAACCGCTATAAGAAAACAAAGGTAAAACAATGTCAAACTTATTTATCGGGCTAGGTGCTCTCAACGCATTTATTGCAGTAGCCATGGGGGCTTTTTCTGCTCATGCGCTCAAAGGTAAGTTATCAGAACATTATCTGTCAGTAATACAAACCGCTGCCGATTATCAGTTTTATCATGCTCTGGGCTTAATACTCATCGGCCTGATTTTTTTACATAACAAATCTCGCCTTATCACACTTGCTGGCTGGCTGATGCTTAGTGGTATTATTCTATTCTGTGGCAGCCTGTACACACTCAGCCTGAGCGGAACAAAATGGCTGGGCATGATCACACCACTAGGTGGCCTATGTTTTTTAATTGCCTGGCTGATGTTGGCCTATGCTCATCTGCAGGCAAAAAACTAAAAACTATTTTCTAGCTGACTTCCTGCCCTGCGCCGCTGAATAAATGCCCCGCAAGATACTCACTTCACGTTTAGTCAGGTGAGCACGATTAAATAACCCCTTTAATCGGCGTTTGATAATTTCAGGATTGCTACTGCCAGTAAATTCCACATCTTCGAGCATTTTAAAAAGATGCTGGTACATGCCATCGACCTGATCTGCTGTCGCCGGTATGTCATTAAGGTGTTTGGAAGCGATCTTTTCGCTCTCGGCTTCCGTTGAAACAGATAAATCCAACGCTGCCAGACGTAACTCATAACTCAACACCTGCACCGCTGATGCCACATTCAGCGAACTAAAATCAGGATTAGTCGGAATATTCACCAGTGCCTGACATTGCTCCAGCTCTTCATTGGTCAGGCCGGTACGTTCGCGACCAAAAACAATCGCTGCTTCTGCCTGCGCCGCCTGTTTCATTGTTTCTGCCGCACACTCGCGTGGTTGCATCATCGGCCATTGCACGGTGCGCTCTCTGGCGCTTGTACCCATCACCCAGGTGCACCCAACCACCGCCTCGGCCAGGGTTTTCACCACCACGGCATCACCTAGTACATCATCAGCACCAGCCGCGCGGCTATAAGCTTCAAAAGAGGGATGATCATTGGGGTCAACCAGCACCAGCTTCGTCAAACCCATGTTTTTCATGGCTCTGGCGGCCGCACCGATATTTCCGGGATGAGAGGTATTAACTAAAACAATTCTTATATTTTCAAGCATGCGTGTATTCTGCTATCATTCGCATCGATTTAACACAGCTCTTTGAAAATTTACCATGCATCCAACAGTAAACATTGCGGTACGCGCAGCGCGTGCAGCCGGCGACATCATTGTCCGTAGTATGGACAAAATTGATCGTCTGACAATTACCTCCAAACGCAACAATGATTTCGTCACCGACGTCGATCGTAAAGCCGAAGAGGCGATTATCGATATATTGCGTCAGTCCTACCCGGAATATGGCATTTTAGCCGAAGAAAGTGGTGCTCAAGGTGAAGACGCTGAATACCAGTGGATCATTGATCCTCTGGATGGCACCACCAATTTCCTGCATGGCTTCCCGCAATTTGCGGTATCGATTGCACTCAAACATAAAGAGCGCATCATCGCCGGTGTGATCTACGATCCATTGTCTCAGGAGCTATTCACCGCATCCAAAGGTGATGGCGCGCAGCTCAATGGTAAGAAAATTCGTGTTTCAGGTCGAATCGGACTAAAGGGTTCGTTATTGAGCACCGGCTTCCCGTATCACGATCAAAGCTATCTAGATACTTACATGAAAACCATGACGCAACTCATGGCACCCGCCGCAGGCATTCGTCGCCCCGGCTCAGCCGCGCTGGATTTGGCCTGGCTGGCTGCTGGTCGTACCGATGGTTTCTGGGAATTTAATTTGAGTGCATGGGATATCGCCGCAGGTGTGCTAATCGTTCGTGAAGCGGGTGGCATCATTTCTGATTTCCAGGGTAGCGATAACTACCTGAAAAGTGGCGATATCATCGCCGCTAGCCCCAAGGTGTTCCCAGAAATGATGAAAATCATCAGCGGCAGCGTTAAGGGCAGCGCTTACGAAGAACGCTCAAAAAAATAGATAAAGACTTACTGAGCCTTCGCCTCTTCCGGTGTCAGTGCTTTGATGGTCAAAGCATGAATGGCACCACTTTGAATATGCTCATTCAACAGCGCATATACCATCTTCTGCTCAGCTACCATAGTCTTGCCTTCAAAAGCATCAGAGACAATGGTCGCTATGTATTTGCTGCCATCGGCTGTCACCGTAGCTTCACTACCGGGAATGCCGGCCTCAATAATTTTTTTAACTTCGCTGGTTTCCATTACATAACCTCATTGAAAAAGTTTCGCGCATCTTAATGGATATTTAAAAGCATGACACCGTATATTCCATACTGGTATAAATAACGCCATGAACAACATCACACAACTGGTTCTACTCTGCCGTCCCGGTTTTGAAAAAGAATGCGCTGGCGAGATCATGGATTACGCCACCAACCTTGGCTTTCCTGCCTATATCCAGACCAAACCCGACACCGGTTATGTCTTGCTGATCGGTACCGGTGAACCGAATATCGGCGAACTCGTCTCACAGCTGGATTTTAAACAGCTTATTTTTACCCGTCAGTGGTTTGCCAGTCTGGCCAAAGTCGATGACCTGCCCGAACAGAATCGAATTGCACCGCTCATCACCACTATCAAATCATTAGATGAAGATTTTAACGATATTGAACTGGCTTACCCCGACACCAATGATGGCAAATCACTCAGCCGTTTCTGCAAACAGTTCAAACCCCATTTATTGACCGCGCTAAAAAAACAGAAACTATTATCGGCGCACTCAAACCAACGCCTGCACATTTTGTTTTTAGATTCCAAACAGGCCTTTGTCGGTGCATCGCCGATAGACAATAGCGCACAGATCGCCATGGGCATTCCGCGTCTACGCATGCCCTCTTCCGCACCGAGTCGCTCAACACTCAAACTCGAAGAAGCCATTCACTGGTTTATTGAAGACGAATCAAAAGTCATTAAAAATGGCATGAGCGCGGTTGACCTCGGTGCCGCGCCCGGTGGCTGGAGCTGGCAACTAGTACAACGTGGACTGTTAGTCACTGCCATCGACAACGGACCGATGGAAGATAAACTCATGCGCGGCGGCATGGTCGAACACTATAAAACCGATGCATTCACCTATCGTCCGAAAAAAACCGTCGACTGGTTAGTTTGTGACATGGCCGAACGTCCCTCGCTAGTCAGCAAACTCATTGCCAAATGGTTCACTCGTGAAGACTGCCACAACGCCATCTTCAATTTAAAATTGCCGATGAAAAAACGATTACAAGAAGTGAATGAATGTCTTTCTCTAATTCATCAGCAACTGAACGAGGCCAACATTACACATCAAATACAGGCCAAACATTTGTATCACGACCGTGAAGAAATCACCGTTTGCATTATTAGCAACTAACAGTTTTCTGCATCACCAATCGTAGATCATCCGACTGAAGCGGCTTGTACAACACCTCACTTCCAATTTTAACGGCTTCGGCAACAATTTCTTTTGCGGTATCACCAGTGACGATAATTGAAGGTATATCATCATTATAAAAATCTCGAACGCTTGAGATTGCCTCGACTCCAGTTTTATTATCACGCAATCGATAATCAGAAATAATTAGATTCGGCTTTTGGTAGTGGTCTTCACGTAATTGCTGCAACGCTGATTCTTCACTATCACAAATTAAGGATTCACAGTCCCAGCTTCGCAATAATGCACGAATAGCATCTCTGACATTCACCTCATCATCAATAACCAGTACAAACAGGCCTTGTAGCTCTTCATATACCGTGTCAGTCGAAGGAAAAACAAATTCTTTTCCCTTGTAAAGGGGTACACAAAAACTAAAACAGCTTCCGATTCCAATTTCACTTTCAACTTTTACAGAATAATTTAATAAATGCGACAGCCTTTTTACAATAGCCAGACCCAGACCCAGCCCTTTATTTCTATCTCGCTCAGGATTATCCAATTGATAAAATTCAGAAAAGATATTGGTCTTCTCTGTTTCAGCAATACCTTTACCAGAATCATAGACCTCAATCACCAATTCATCATTTTTTTCTTTTACCCGAACCGACACCTTGCATGAAGAATTATGCTTGACCGCATTAGATACAAGATTACGTATAATCCGAGCCAATAAAATCGGGTCAGATAAAACCAGTAAATCTGTATTATTCACACTTAGTTCAATATCTGACTGATTTGCCAATTCCTTAAAATCCTCAGCTATCGAATCCAATAGAGGCTGAAGCTTAACCGGTGAAAGATTTACATCAACAACACCAGCATCAAGCCTGGATACATCCATCAAGGAATTCAATAAATCTGTTAATGAACGGCTAGAATGAATAACTTTTTCAAATAATTCCTTTTGGTAATCATCTTTTAAATACCGGCCCAAGGCCCCCAGAAATAAATCCATTGCATGCAGAGGTTGTCTTAAATCATGGCTGGTCGCTGCCAGAAAACGTGATTTTTCTACATTTGCCTTCTCTGCAATTTCCTTTTGTAATTGAAGATTTTCCATTAACTCAATATTCTGGAAACGCAATTTAATTGATTCGATGATATTTTTATTAACAACATGAGAATAAGCCAGCATTGCGATTAAATAAACCATGACCATATAACCAATTAATACCATTAACTCCTGACCAGAAGAAATCAGCTTATATATGAATGGGCTCAATGAGAAAATTGAAAATGCGTAAAAAGCCTGATTGAATACCGATAATGGAACTAGACTACCCGCCAGCATTCCAGTGAGGGATACCGAGAGCAGCAATACGGCTTCAGAGTCAGAGACATTAAGAAATAATAAGGAGGCACTTCCCCACAACATACCCGAGATAGCAGAGGACATGGCAAAGGTATATCCCCACTTGACTGTAGCAACCGCTGGATATTTTCGATTAAAGCTGGTGATTAAAATAACACGTGCAATAGTCAATAAAATACTTAACAGCAACCAGGGAAGCAAGAGAGCATGGTCAACCCTGTCCCAGAAAAAATAGGAAACAACGGCGATAACCGTCACCAGTCCCATAAATAAAAATGGGGATTGCTGAAAGAGCATGCGTATCTGCTCATTTTTTATATTTGCATCATTCGTCATCATTGGCTGATTTTACATTACTTTATATAAGGCCATAAAATTCATTATTCACTGTGAATATCATCGACATATCATTAAACATTTGCTCAAATACATACCCCCCTCCAAACACGTAGATGACCATGCAAAGCAAAGCCCTGAAGCCCGAAGAATACTTTATTAAGGACGAGCCTTTTTACCAGTCGATTGGTGAAGAGATCGAAGTCTTTGAAGCGGCTTATCGCCAGGGCCTGCCTATTTTATTAAAAGGCCCCACCGGCTGTGGCAAAACCCGTTTCATGGAACACATGGCCTGGCGTTTAAAGCGCCCCCTGATCACGGTATCCTGTCACGACGATTTAACTTCCTCTGATTTAGTCGGACGTTTTTTAATCTCCGGCGGTGAAACCGTCTGGGTTGATGGCCCGCTGGCTCGTGCTGTACGCAATGGTGCTATCTGTTATCTCGATGAAGTCGTCGAAGCGCGCAAGGACACCACCGTGGTGATTCACCCACTGGCCGATGACCGACGCGTTCTGCCTATGGAAAAAGTCGGTGAACTTTTAGAAGCTACGCCTGAATTCTGTTTAACCATCTCTTATAATCCTGGCTACCAGAGTGTAATGAAAGATTTAAAACAAAGCACACGTCAACGCTTTGTCGCACTGGAATTTGATTACCCGGATGCACAGCTGGAAGCAGAGATCATTATCAAGGAAACCGGTATTGAAGATAAAACAGCGCAGCAGTTGGTTAAATTCGCTCACATGACTCGCGACTTAAAAGGCAGTGGACTCGACGAAGGCGCATCAACACGTTTATTGGTACACGCCGCTAAATTGATTGTTGATGGTATCAAACCCGTCACTGCCTGCAAGACAGCCATCACCCAGGCAATTACCGATGACAGCGATATGCTGATCGCCATCAACGAACTTTCCTCTTCATTGTTTTAGTAGCGAAGAGCCAAGCACGAGCCATGTCTCGCCAGTCACTAACAGAAGCACAGATCATTGAATTTCTGGACAAATGTCTGGAAGTCGAATTTTCATTCGTCAAAAATGAAATACCCGCTGTCGACATTGTTAAACAGTCACGTCCACATCAAGACTTCATTCTCAATCTGACACAACGCGTTGCCGCCACCAATATTGAACTCGCCTATCAGTTTGCTGTTCATTCAAAACAGGCGCTTGAAGAAATGGATTTGCTCATGGTCGAAGCCTGGGCGATGTCGGCAACCGATCAATATGACAAACAGGGTTTGTACCCCGCCATGTCGGCGATCAAAAATTTAGATCAATTCATCCACACCGCACACGTAAAAGCCTGTGGTGCAGTATTCGAAGAAGAAGCATCCATACTACTGCCATTTATACAGGGTCTTGCCGGGCGCAAACTCAAACTGGCAGAAGCCGAACAGGCTTACACCGACACTGAAACCATTTTTATTCCCGCCATCACTGCGCTATTTGAAACCAAAAAAGAAAACTTCCTGCATTATAAAGTCACCGTGGCTTATCTTTGGGCGCAAATTCAATTTGGCAGCTTCAGAGTTGATTTAGAAATTCTGTCTAATGATCCCGACAAACTCAATAAATTTTCTGTACTGGAAAACATCCGTCTCGAAGCCTGTCTTGAAAGAGAACTACCAGGTTTGTATCGTGACATGCAGATACTGAAAACGCTTTTCCACCCCGAACATGAACAAGACACAGAAAATTTACTCTCGATTGAATCTATACAGGCATTACTACACGAGAATGCCGAAGCAGCTCATTCACTCGACATTATTGAAAACATAAAAGTGGATCAATGGCCTGAAGTCTATTGTTACCAGGGAACCATTCAAATCGACCAAGTTGCAACCATCTTTGAGCGACGTATTGAAAAGGAGAAAGCCTATTTTCGAGTCGCGCTCAGTGAACTCGCCAATGAGCAATCAAATAAGCAGGATGATAATCCTATTGAGGAAACTGACGAAAATTCAGCCTTCAAACTTGCTAACAAAGATGAACATACAAAACAAAGCGGCAACATTGATCTTGAACTCGATGGTGAATTAATCACACCGCCTGAACATGTGCGCGAGCTGATGACCTCCATCATCGTCGACTTCGGAGAAATCCCACCTGAATATTTATTCGCCGCTGGCCCCGGTGAATATGATCTTAAAAAGTACCAGGAGGAAGAGATTAATCCTAATGATGTCTGGAAAGGTACCTATCATGAAGAAGGTGCAGAAATATACAATGAATGGAATTTCAAACGCCAGTATTATCACAAGAACTGGTGCGTGTTGCGCGAGTTAGAGATCAAACCGGTTTACGATGATTTTGTTGCCGACACACTCAACAAGCACAAAGGTTTATTAAAAAGCCTGCGCCACACTTTTGAAGTCTTGCGCGGTGAAGACAAACTACTCAAGCGACAACCCTATGGTGACGACATCGATATTGATGCTTTGGTCGATGCGCTGGCTGACACCAAAAGCGGCATGGAAATGAGTGAGCGAGTGTTCACCAAAATGCACAAGGAAGATCGCAACGTCGCTGTCATCTTCATGGTCGACATGAGCGGTTCGACGCGTGGCTGGATTAATGAAGCCGAACGTGAATCGCTGATCCTGTTAGCCGAAGTATTAGAAATACTCGGTGACCGTTACGCTATCTACGGTTTCTCTGGCATGACCCGCAAACGTTGCGAGTTATACAAAATAAAAACTTTCGATGAGAACTACGACGACGAAATCAAAGCCCGCATCAGCAACATCCAACCACAGGACTACACCCGCATGGGTGTATTCATCCGTCATATAACAAAAATGTTCCGCGACGTAGAGGCCAGCACCAAATTATTGATCACCCTGTCCGACGGAAAACCGGACGACTACGACACCTACCGCGGTGAATACGGCGTTGAAGATACCCGTCAGGCGCTGTATGAAGCCCACCGCGAAGGTATCCACCCCTTCTGCATCACCATCGACGAAAAGGCGCGTGATTATTTACCGCATATGTATGGCGCTGCCAACTATGCGGTAATCGACGATATTGCTAAACTGCCGCAAAAGGTTTCTGATATTTATCGAAGGATTACGAGCTAAGGCAAGTTAATTATGGCGAATTCAATTTACTGGTACGACTACGAAACATTTGGCATCAATCCACGTTTGGATCGCCTCGCGCAATTCGGCGGCATCCGCACCGATGAAGATTTAAACATCATCAGTGACCCGCTGGTGATTTACTGCAAACCCGCCGACGATATGCTGCCCGATCCTTATGCCTGTCTGGTCACCGGCATCACACCGCAAAAAGCATTGGCGGATGGCCTGATCGAATCCGAATTCATCGCCACCATCCATAAAGAATTCTCCCAGCCCGGCACCTGTATTGCGGGTTATAACAGCATCCGCTTCGATGACGAATTCACCCGCAACAGCCTGTACCGAAACTTTTTCAACCCGTACACGCACGAATGGCAGTATGGCAACTCGCGCTGGGATTTAATTGACATCGTACGTTTAACTCGTGCACTCCGACCTGACGGCATTAACTGGCCAGTCGGTGATGATGGCCGCCCTAGTATTCGACTAGAGCTATTGACCAGGGAAAACGGCATCAGCCACGAGTCCGCGCATGATGCCATGTCCGACGTTTATGCCACCATCGAAATGGCCAAACTGATCCGTGAAAAACAGCCACGACTTTTCGACTACATGTACGGTCTGCGCAAAAAGGGTGAAGTCAGCAAACTACTCAACCTGCGCACCCATGAAGCCGTGTTACATGTCTCGTCGATGTACTCATCCGAACGCCACGCCATCGCTATGGTCATGCCCATCTGCCAGCATCCGACCAATAAAAACAGCATCATCGTTTACGACCTTAGCAGCGACCCGACCGATTTTATCGAAATAGACGCCAATGAAATAAGCGGAAGAATGTACACCAAAGCCAGTGAACTACCCGAAGGAATCAAACGCATTCCTCTTAAAGACGTACATATCAATAAGTGCCCGGTGATCGTGCCACTCAAAACCATGGACGCCGCCAGTGCAGAGAGACTGGAAATCGACATCGAAGCCTGCGAGGCCAACCGACAGATCATCCTCGACAACATTGACATACTGGCTGCCAAAACCTTGCAGGTTTTTTCACAGAACGACTTCCCCGATGTCTCCGACCCCGATGCACAAATCTATTCCGGCGGATTTTTCAGTAATACCGATTATGACCGCATGGATCGTATAAGAAAAAGCAGTCCCGAAGAACTTAGCAAACTCAATCTTACTTTTGACGATCCTCGCCTGCCGGAAATGTTATTTAGATATCGGGCAAGAAATTTTCCTGAGTCACTTAGCGATGAAGAAAAACAACGCTGGAATGATTATCGAAAAGAACGGTTTACTGATCCTGCGCTTAGTCCGCGGACGATGAATCGTTTTTTAGCTGATATTGAAGAGTTGCAAGGTGGTGATGAAACAACTGGAGCACAATTGGTGATTTTAGAGGAGTTACTAGCTTATGCGGATATAATTAAACCTTAAATCTTTAGAGAAAATCATGAACAAATTCTTTGTTATTAGCATTACTGCCTTTTCAATACTTATTTCTATCAACAGCGCACATGCTGTAGAACCAAAAAACATTCACGATTTGATGGTCTATGAATTTGAAGGCGAATTTGAATATGCTCGCAATGATTTAATAGATGCTATCAAATCACGTGGCATGGTTATTAGCTATAGATCACATGCCAAAACAATGCTCGATAGAACTGCTGACGCGGTCGGCATTACAGAGACTGCTTATCCTACTGGTGCTGAGATCATATTGTTCTGCAAGACGAATACTTCCCATAAATTAATTCAGGCTAACCCCCACTACCTTGCCCTGTGTCCTTACGCAATCTCCGTTTATGATATTCAAAATGCCACGGGAAAAGTTTTTTTAAGTTACAGAAAGCCACCAGGTGGCATTCCTGAGTATGAAGACATAGAAAACCTCCTAAAAGATATAATCAACGAAGTCATAGGGGAGTAAGAGATACTATTATTTACGCTGCCCAAACAAATCCGTGCCAATCCTGACCATGGTCGCGCCTTCTTCGATGGCAAGATCATAATCTCCCGACATACCCATCGAAAGCTGATCAAAGTCTTCCATATTAAATTTATCCCGACATTCGTCGCGGAGTTTTCTTAAATCCGAAAAGGCTTTGCGGGTTTCTGCTTCATCACCCTGCACGCCGATGGTCATCAAACCGCGCCATGCAAGATTAGGAAGATTCAATTCAACCAGATCAGACAGTAAAAAAATCGTTTCATCTCGTGACAAACCTGACTTGCTTGCCTCGCCCGATACATTCACCTGCAATAAACAATTCAAAATATTATTTGGATTATGTTGTTGCATTGCCGCTGATAATTTCTGCGCCAGCTTTAAACTATCAACCGTATGAATCCACTGAAAGTTTTCGGCTACCTGTTTTGATTTTTTGGATTGCAGATGACCGATAAAATGCCATTCAAGAACGGGATTATTGAGTTGCGGTATTTTGGTTAACGCATCCTGCACGGTATTTTCACCGAACACGGTTTGACCAGCAGAAATTGCCTGTTCAACTTCGGCCAGACTTCTGGTTTTGGAAACGGCAATCAGACAAACGTCATTGGCAGCTCTACCGGCGCCAAGGCTTAACTGCTGAATACGTTCTCTGGTTGATTTGAGATTATCGGCGACATGACTCATAACGAGATACCGCTCTTGCGTTATTGCGTATAAGTTGAAAAGAAACGCCCGAGTCGTTCAATGGCATTTCGCAGTTCATCTTCTCTAGACAAAAACACGATTCTGAAATGATCGGGGTCGGGCCAGTTGAAGGCGGTACCCTGAACGATGAGAATTTTTTCCTGCAATAATAAATCCAGCACCATTTTTTCATCATCTTTAATTTTGTGTATCGCGGGATCCATTTTAGCGAACAAATACATCGCACCTTTGGGTTTAACGCAACTAATACCCGGAATATCGTTGATCAGCTTCCAGGCCAGATCGCGTTGATCACGTAGACGTCCACCGGGTACGATCAATTCATTGATACTTTGATAACCACCCAGGGCGGTTTGAATGGCATGTTGCCCCGGCACGTTGGCGCACAAACGCATGGAGGCGAGTAAATCTATACCTTCAATATAATCTTTGGCTTTCGATTTAGCACCGCTGATGACCATCCAGCCGGCACGGAAACCTGCCACGCGATATGCTTTTGAAAGTCCGTTGAAGGTAATAAACAAAACATCATCGGCCAGTGATGCGGTGGAAATATGCTGTGCATCATCGTATACAATCTTGTCATAAATCTCATCTGAGAAAACAATAAGATTGTGCTTACGCGCCAGATCAATAATAGCGTCGAGAACCACCGGCGGGTATAAAGCACCGGTAGGGTTATTCGGATTAATGATTACAATACCACGAGTATTCTTTGTTATTTTGCGTTCCATGTCTTCAAGATCAGGAGACCAGTCCGATTTTTCGTCGCACAAGTAATGCACCGGTTTGCCGCCAGATAAACTCACCGAAGCTGTCCACAAAGGATAATCGGGTGCGGGAACTAAAATTTCATCGCCATTATCCAGCAAGGCCTGCATAGACATAACGATCAGCTCACTGACGCCATTGCCCAGATAGATATCATCAATATCGACACCTTTAATGCCTTTATGCTGACAATACTGCATGACCGCTTTACGACCGGAAAATAAACCCTTTGAATCACTGTAACCCTGTGAATCACGCACGTTGTGAATCATGTCGACAACGATTTCTTCGGGGGCTTCAAAACCAAAGGGCGCGGGATTACCAATATTCAATTTGAGAATCTTATGGCCATCCTCTTCCATGCGACGTGCTTCCTGTAACACCTGCCCACGAATGTCGTAACAAACATCGTCCAGCTTATGTGATTTTTTTATTGTTTTCATTGAACTCAGTCATCTATAAAATTTGTCTCGTATAGATGAGAGTATATATGCTTATTTCTTCAAAAGTGGCTACAGGCGGGCTTATTATCAAAAAAAGATAAAAAAAGACCGGCAAGGCTGCCGGTCAAAGGGAGAGTTGCTCAAGGGAGTCCACCCGAAGGTGGCAAGAGCAATAACTGAATCCAAACATAGGATGAACACAGTTACCTAAAATGAAAAAACTAACTACTGACGCTCATAAGGATAAGGATTCTCAACAAGAATTCAACACAGCTAAATTACGGTTATTGAAAATATTCTCGCAGTGCACGGTAAAGATAATAAGCATCCCAGCGACCGGCTAATTCACGTATGGAATGCATGGCAAAGGTTGGCACACCGACATCGATTGCGCGCACACCGATTTCACTTGCCGTAATCGGGCCGATGGTACTACCACAGGCCATATTCGAACGCACAACAAAAGATTGCACCGGCACATCGGCTTCTTCACAAATATATCTGAAGGCAGCGCTAGTTTCGCTATTAGATGCATAGCGTTGATTGACATTCATTTTAATCACCGGTCCCTGATTCAATATTGGGCCATGATTTTCATCGTGTTTATCTGAATAATTAGGGTGGATGCCGTGGGCGTTATCGACTGAGATCATCATCGACTGATTCATGCTGCGGGCAAAATTTTCGGGTGTCGAAGACAAACGATGCAAAACTGATTTCAGGAAATTACCCTGGGCACCCGCAGCTGACATACTACCGACTTCTTCATGATCATTAGACACCAGCAAACAATTCTGTTTATCACCCGCCTTCAACAAAGCCATCAGCTCGGTATAACAACTGAGTAGATTATCCAGGCGTGCACTAGCAACGAAGTCCTGATGCAGACCAATCACGGCGGGTGCCTGCACATCGTAGAAGCTCAATTCATAATCCAGTACTTTTTCTACTTTTAAATTCGGATCCTGTTTTAGCAGCAGGCGTAGCAGAATATCGCGAAAATCAGGTTTCGTATTATTGCCTTCCGGCAATTTCATTAAAACAGGTGGAATATGCTGCTGCTTGTCGATCGAGTGATTTTCGTTAGCTTCACGATCAAGGTGAATCGCTAAACTGGGGATAATCGCAATGGCTTGCTCAAAATCAACCAGCACGCTACCTACATCACCATCAGGCGTCACGTAATTAACCCTGCCAGCCAAAGACAAATCACGATCAAACCAGGTGCTCAGCAAAACGCCACCGTAAACTTCTACACCCAGTTGAAAATAACCGTTTTTAGTCATCTCGGGATTCGGCTTTACTTTCAGGCACGGACTATCGGTATGCGCACCGACCATACGAAAACCATGTTCAACCGGATCACTACCTAGCGTGAAAGCAATAATTGAAGAATCATTGCGCGTCACATAAAACTTACCGGTGTTTGCATGCAGTTCCCAGGCATCGGCCTCATTCAATCGTTTAAAACCATTGTCATTCAGTATCCGCGTCATTTCATCAACAGCATGAAATGGCGTTGGTGAAGCCTGAATGAATGACAATAAGCCTTCTATGAACTCTGAATCTTGCATGATAGTGTCCTGATTAACTCTTATTTACTGCTTTAACTTATCTTATATAAAGTACGTTGCTCAAAACCAGTGACAATTTGCCTGATGCCTGCCAATTCTTTATCTAACTGCGGGCTACCTGTATCGAGTAACAATGGCCGCCCCTGTAAAGAGCGTAGCTTTTCATTGGTCGCAACCACTATGATATTCCTACCACCCACTTTTGCAATGACTGTGGGGCTAAATTGCTGATTTCCTCGACCAAAAATATGGCCCTGACCACCAATCGCCGTCACCACTATCTTTGAAATTCGGTCTTTATGCGAGAGGTCATCTAACAAGGCCAATATAGTGGCCTCATCAACATCACTGGCGAGCAATTCTTTATTCAGAACAACGTCAACACCCAGCAAGCAGTTGGTCAAACCAAGCTCATCCATCACTGCTGCCGTGGTAGTACCTGCGCCGATAAAATACAGTACCTCATCTTCCATATTCTCAGCGACATCAGCGGCGATATCCTGAACCGCTATTTCTTCATGGTTAACCCCGCCCTGTTTCATCGCCTGCATACGCGCGTCGTCCACCGGTACCAATAAATAACCATAACAGCTTGATGAAACTTTGCCCTGACGATACGCCTGCTCATCCAGATCCATGACCTCAGCCTGCTTCAATGCCAGCGGCTCGCCCTGTTCAAGCATGGCTACCAGATCACCGGCCTGTGATGGCGTAACCGCATACACCGCCGAGTGAATTTTGCAACCCGCAGGAATACCAAGCACGGGCAAAATCTCAGCCTGGCCACTTTTATTCAGCGCATCCAGCACATCACGAGCCGTACCGTCACCACCCGCAAACATCAGCAGATCGATATTGTGGTCGCACAGTTTGAGTACCGCTTCGCTGGTATCGCTGGCGCTAGTTTCTGTCGATGCCTGCATCACAGTTTCATAAGCCATACCGGCCTTTTCGAGCACATCAGCCCCCATGGCACCACTCACCGTGAGTATCGGTTGTTTGATAACCTCCGCCAGTTTTGCTATCGCTAATAACGCTCGTTCAGCCGCTTTTGGCTCGGCACCCCGCGTCAACGCCTGCTCGACAATCTCACGACCATCACTACCCTTGAGACCGACCGTGCCGCCAATACCCGCCATCGGATTGATGATTAAACCCAGCTTCATTAATGATATTGATCCAGTTTAAATAAAACCCTCATTCTAGCCTGTACAGGCTACGACATTGCAATGGTAGAATGCCTTTTTTTCCAAAAAACAGATAAAACATTATGGAATTCCCTCAGGCTTATCAACCTAGAAGAAGCTCTCTCGCCGTCGATATTGATGGCATCATTGTCGGTGGCACTGCGCCGGTGGTGGTGCAATCCATGACCAATACCGACACCGCAGATGTTGCGGGCACCACCGCTCAAATCATCAAGCTGGCCGATGCCGGTTCTGAACTGGTGCGTATTACCGTCAACGATAATAATGCTGCTGCCGCTGTCGCAAAAATTCGTGATGCGCTGGATAAGAAAAATTACAGCACACCAATCATTGGCGATTTTCATTTCAACGGACATAAACTACTGAATGATAATCCTGAGTGTGGCGTAGCGCTGGCCAAATACCGCATCAATCCCGGCAACGTCGGTCGCGGTAAAAATCGTGATACCCAGTTCGCCACCATGATAGAACACGCCGTCAAAAACGACAAAGCCGTACGCATTGGTGTCAACTGGGGCAGTATGGATCAGGCGCTGCTCGCCAGATTGATGGACGAAAATGCACAACTGGACGAACCACATGATGCCCATAACGTCATGCTGGAAACTGTCATCCGCTCTGCCATCGATAGCGCCAAAGCCGCCGAATCCCTCGGCCTGCACAAAAACAAAATCATCCTCTCCTGCAAAATGAGTGTGGTCAAAGATCTGGTTACAGTTTATCGCTCATTAGCAGAACGCAGTTACTATGCCTTACATCTTGGCCTCACCGAAGCCGGTATTGGTTCCAAAGGCATCGTCGCTTCCACCGCCGCACTCAGCATGTTATTGCACGACGGCATCGGTGACACCATTCGTGTTTCGTTAACACCAGAACCGGGTGCAGCACGCGACAAGGAAGTTATTGTTGCTCAGGAAATTTTACAAACCATGGGACTACGTTCTTTTGTGCCACTGGTCACTGCCTGCCCTGGCTGTGGTCGCACTACCAGCGATTTCTTCCAGCAACTGGCTGCCGATGTACAAAATCACCTGCGCCAACAAATGCCCATCTGGAAAAATATACACCAGGGTGTCGCCGACATGAGCGTCGCCGTAATGGGTTGCGTGGTTAACGGTCCCGGTGAAAGCAAACACGCCAACATAGGTATCAGCATGCCCGGCAGTGGAGAAATACCCGTCGCACCAGTGTATGAAGATGGTAAAAAAACAGTCACTTTAAAAGGTGACAATATTGCCGATGAATTTAAGGCATTGATCGATAGTTACGTTGAAAGATCTTATTCAAAAATATAGCCTATAAAAATCAGAATTAAATTCAAAACCAATATGAAAATACATCAACTAATAATAGTGTCTCTCGGTTTGCTTCAGACTTTATCCGCGCATGCGAATAGCGATGAACGATTAGATCATTTTCTTTCTTTAAGCCTGGAAGAATTAGTAAATCTCGAAACCACCATTGCTAGCAATTCAAAACATACCATCACTAATGCGCCTGCAGTGGTCACACTGATTACCGCAGATGACATCAAAGCCACTGGCGCAACCAACCTGATGGATGTACTGGAAGGCGTGCCAGGTATTCATATCAGAGCCAGCCATTTTGCATTCAGACCGCTGGTGCATTTTCGTGGTGCCAATGCGGCTCAAACACTGCTCATGGTTAACGGTACTCCCATGAAAGATATGATGTGGGGCTTCGGCATTTTCTGGAAAGGGCTACCAACCAGCATGATTGATCGCATTGAAATTATCCGAGGCCCAGGCTCTGCCCTGTTTGGCGCTGATGCTTCTGCCGGTGTCATTAATGTTATAACGAAAACCGCGGGTAAAATTGAGCACTCTGAAGCGGGCATCAGAGTTGGAAGCTTTAATACAAAAACAGCATGGATGCAGCACGGTGATAACTGGAACGGTTTCGACATAGGTTTAACCGCTGAATTATTTAGCACCGATGGTCATGATCCATTCATCGAAGCGGATGGACAAACTTCATCGGATCAAACTTATGCGACTAATACCTCTTACGCACCAGGTACTGCCGGATATGGCTGGGATAATAAGGACATTCGTTTTTCCGTTGCCAAAAATAACTGGCGACTTCTTGCTGACTATATACAGCATAGTGATTTAGAAATTGGCTTAACGGGTGCCGGTGTTCTCGATCCTGTCACCCAGGCGAGCGATAGCCGATATAACATCGACTTACTTTATAACGATAAATCGTTTAGCCGAAACTGGGCGCTAGACGCAGAACTAAGCTACCTGCACCTCGACTATAGCTCCGGTGATGGCTTTCAGGAACGCCCTCCTGGCTATACCGATGCTACGGGCGTTTATCTAGATGGTATCATCAATCAAATGCGATCAGCCGAACGTCGTATGAACTTTGAGACCAGTGGACTTTATAGCGGGCTAGAAAATCATGGATTACGTCTCGGAGCAGGATACACGCAACAGGATTTATATTCCGTCGAACAATTTATCAATAGTGGTATCGGACCAGACGGAAATCCGCTGCCAATCGGTAGCGCATTAGTCAATGTTTCAGATACAGCCTATGCTTTTGCGCCTGAAAAAATGCGTAAAATCAGTTATCTATTCCTACAGGATGTTTGGGCTATCGACGACGATCTGGAGCTAACTGTCGGCGCGCGTTATGATGACTACTCCGATTTTGGCAATACCTTTAATCCTCGCCTGGCATTAGTATGGGAAAACTCTGACAGACTGACAACGAAACTAATATACGGTCAGGCATTTCGTGCCCCCTCTTATCAAGAACTATTTTCTGAAACATCTCGCACTCTGGGCAATGCCAATCTAAACCCTGAACAATCTAAAACTACGGAACTGGCATTTTCATTTATTGCGACAAAAAATCTACACCTGAATCTGAATCTGTACAATTTAAAACAGACCGACATTATTCGTGCCGTTGCCGTCACGGGGTTAACAAAAAACCAATTTCAAAATACGGGTGACCATACGATTAATGGCTTTGAGTTAGAAGCACAGTGGCAAACAACGAAAGACGTAAGAATTTCCGGAAACTATTCACGAAATAATCAGGATGATAGCGTCTTCCGCACAATTCAGGAACCTGATCAGAATGCTTATCTGCGTTTGGACTGGGGCTTCCTGCCGGAATGGAACTGGAACTTACAAAGCAACTGGATTAGTGAGCGTCCACGAGCCTCTGGCGACAACCGACCTCCAGCAGACGATTATTTCTTAACCGACACTACGGTTCGCTACGCGCGTTCCGAAAGCTGGGAGTTTGCAGCATCAGTACGCAATTTGCTCGACGTTGATGCACGAGAATATACAGGTAGTGCTATCCCCAACGATCTACCACTACCCGAACGTAATTTATATGCAGAAGTGCGCTACACATTTTAATTTAATGGAATAACAAAGCAGAATGATCGGATTGAAAGGGAAATCACACCCAAATAATAACAGCTACGGTGCTGGTGAATTGAAACGGTTAACAATAAGGCTGTTGATCTGTTCCTGCCTTATGGTGGCGAATGCCATGCAGACCGCCACTGCACAAACTCGTATCGAAGAAGATAATTTACTCAAGGCAGCCTTCATTTACAATTTTGCCAAATTCACGAACTGGCCAGAAGGCACATGGAAACAACAGAATACTCCACTGAATCTGTGTACTGCTGGCAAGGATGGACTGGTCAGTAAGCTTAAGCATCTTGCCGGGAAAGTAATTAAACAGCGACCGGTTACTATCATGTCACTGAACAATATGCAGGTTCCGAAGAACTGTCATCTGCTTTACATTGCGAGCTCAGAGAAAAATGATTACAAAGACATCCTCAAAGCTGTGCATACGCAGCCGGTACTAACAATTAGTGAACTACCCCATTTTGCACGCTCAGGCGGTATGATTGAATTCGACCGGAAAAAAGATCAAACCAACTTTATCATTAATTTAGCTGTTGCCCGCGGAGCAGGGTTATCAATCAATTCCCGTCTGTTAAGTTTGGCAGAAGTGATCACTAATGAGAAAGCTCAATGATCTTACAGAACGCCTCTATCAAACGAAAACTACAAACCATCATTCTGGGCACAGCTGCTATTGTATTGTTGCTAAGTTTACTACTGTTTATGACACTGGAAATTGTCTCTGCCCGAGATGATGCGAAGACACGATTGCAAGCGCTAGCGACCGTACTCGGTGCTAATAGTACCGCCGCAATTTCCTTTCAGGATAAAAAATCCGCAACAGAAACACTCGCCAGCCTCGCTTCACAGGATGACATCGTATGGGCTGATATCCACTACGCAGATGGTGAAATCTTTGCTGAGTACCGTTCATCAAAACTTGATGAGACATTCGAACTTAAACACGAAGAAACAAACAATGGATTTCTTTGGGGTCAGGTCGAGGTTGAAGAAGCTATCATATTTGATGGTGAGGTTATCAGCCACTTCCGAATCATTGGTGATATGAGCCGTGTACATGCCATCCTGCTACAGCAATCCTATCTGGGACTGGGGATTTTTGCGATTTCCATGCTTGTGGCGCTGCTACTTTCCAATCGTCTGCAACAAGTTGTGTCAGTACCAGTACGCCGCCTACTCGATACCATGGAAGCCGTAACCACAAAAAGAGACTTTAGTCGCCGTGCCGAACGCCTCAGCAATGATGAGCTGGGTACTCTGGTCGATGACTTCAACATTATGCTGGACAACCTCGAGGGCTACGATAAAAAACTGACCAGTCACCATGAGGATCTGGAACGACTGGTACATGAGCGTACCCTTGAACTTGATTTAGCAAAAATTCAGGCCGAAGCCGCCAGTCATGCGAAAAGTGATTTCCTGGCAACCATGAGCCATGAAATAAGAACACCGATGAATGGAATAATTGGAATGTTAAATCTGTTTAAACGGACATCACTGACAGAAACACAGGCAAATTATCTTGATACTATTGATGTTTCAAGTGAACAGCTGCTGCTTTTACTAAATGACATTCTCGATATTTCTGAAATAGAATCAGGCAAACTGGTGTTAGAGCATGCCCCGTTTAAATTATCAGAACTCAGTGATGATTGCATACATCTGATTGAGAGCAGGGCTAATCACAAGCATCTTGAACTATATATCGATGCCCAACCTGATCTGCCCGACGATCTTATTGGCGACGAAATACGTATGCGTCAGATTTTTATTAATCTTTTAAACAATGCGGTTAAGTTTACAGAACAAGGCAGCATTACTTTGCGCATTGAAGTCATTGAGCAATACAAGAACACCGTTAATTTACTTTTTTCGGTAATTGATACAGGCATAGGTATCCCTGAAGAAAAATCACATCTGCTGTTTGATAAATTCTCTCAGGTAGATTCAAGTCTTAGTCGAAAACATGGCGGCAGTGGACTTGGTTTAGCCATCTCTAAAAAACTCGTCGATGCCATGGATGGTGAAATAGGTTTTAGAAATAATCTTGACAGGGGTTCGACTTTTTATGTTTCATTGCAACTATCGATTGCGCCGGAAACTTCTATTAAGAATATCAACGAAGATATTAATAAAGATAACATTATCTCAGCACTGTCAATTCTTCTGGCCGAAGATAATAAAATCAATCGCTATGCAGCCAAAACACTGATGGAACAGGATGGACATCATGTAACGGTGGCGACTAATGGCGAGGAAGCCGTCGATGCCGTCATTAATTCAGACAAAGCCTTCGATGTTATTTTAATGGATATTCACATGCCAAAAGTAGATGGTATAGAAGCATGTTCACGCATAAGAGCATTACAGGACAAAGAAAAGCGATCAACACCAATCATAGCTTTAACAGCAAATATCCTGCAGGACGAAAAACATAAATGTTTTGAGGCCGGGATGAATAGTTTTATCACCAAGCCATTTTCTCCTGAAAAGTTAAATGCTGAAATGGCATCACTTTTACGTAAAGATTTGTAATATCAAGCGGCTAAACACTCCAGGACGATGCTATCGTATTTGTTTCAGCATAAATCTACTCTAAGAGCCCTCTTGCTGAGTTAAACCTTCCCAATACAAATGCTTATCTGTAGAATTTGGCCTTTATCGCATTCATCGGAGCAATAGGGTATGGGCAGAGCCTATCAAAACCGCAAAGCAGACATAGCAAAAACGTCTGACGCCAAAGCCAAGGTCTACAGCAAATATGGCCGTGAAATCTACGTCTGCGCCAAATCAGGTGGACTCGATCCAGAAGGCAACCTGGCATTGCGCGGACTTATTGAGCGAGCCAAAAAAGACCAGGTACCCAGCCACGTTATTGCCAAAGCTATTGAAAAGGCCAAAGGCGGCGGTGGCGAAGACTTCTCCCCCGCCATTTATGAAGGTTACGGCCCCGGAGGCTGTATGGTGATGGTCGAATGCCTCACCGACAATCCCAATCGTACTTTTGGTGATGTCCGCGTTGCCTTCACCAAAACAAATTGCAAGATTGGTACTCAAGGTAGCACCAGCCACATGTTCGATCACGCCTGCATCCTGGCCTACAAAGGCGAAGATGAAGATGCCGCACTCGAGGCATTGCTCATGGCCGATGTTGATGTCACCGATGTAGAAAGCGAAGACGGATTAATCACCGTATTTGCGCCTCATACCGAATACTTCAAGGCAAAAAATGCATTAACAGATGCTTTTGGGGAAATTGACTTTGAAGTTGATGCGATTCAATATTTGCCAACAACAAGCACAGCTCTTTCAGGCGAAAATTTAGAACTGTTTCATAAATTTTATGACATGTTGAATGAATTAGATGACGTGCAAAATATTTATCATGATGCGGAGTTTTAAACGCACGTCTTAAACTTTAGATACAGCGCAATAATGATAGCTTATTGCGCTGTATAACAAGATCAATCCTTTTCAACCTCATATTCCAGACCAAGTATCCACGGCTTATAAGGCGGCTCCGCTTTATTATCAACATTGTTACTGCGCTGCAAAACACTTTCATGCACAACCGGTTTATCTGATCGGCTTGAATCCCAGAAACGCTGTTTCTTCGGATAAAGCCTGGTCCAGCCTTCACCGCGTGAATTATGCATATGGCCATTCACGTTGCCATTGATAGTAATTGAATGTTTGGGATAAATACGAAGACCGTGATTCATCGCCATATTCTGCATCCAGGCAAACGGAATATCTGACAACTCCTGCTCATCATAACCACCACCAACATCGGTGTGCATGCCACAAAACCAGACCTGTTTAATGGTTTGATAATCTAAAGTTTCAGCATCCCAGAGAATAGGATGAAAGGTTTTTCGTTCATCATCAATCGCCAGTGCCTGATAGGCATTTTCGACTGACTCGTTCAATTTAAAATTTTGAAACGAATGCTGCATACCGGGAATTTTATTAAGCAACACGCTCAGCGGTTTAATCGGCAAACCCAATGCTGCCACCGTATCATAGCAACCCAGAAACTTGATACGTGTCCACATAGTATGATGTCGAGCAACAAACTCTTTCGCCTTTGCCTTGCGCTTGCCATCATCTGAAATCTTATAAATTTTATAAGCCTGATCAATCAACTCAGGACGAGATTTTGGAATAACACCAAAATAATGAATAAAACTACTCAAACTCCGTACCGTCGCCGCACCACGACTAAAACCAAACAAATAGATTTGATCACCGGCTTCAAAGTTTTCAAAAATAAAGGTATAACATTCCAGAATATTTTTAGAGATACCCGCACCACTGACATTACCCGAAACTTTTCGCCAGCCAGTACCCAGACCCGCATCATAAAATGAAATTTGTTTTTGAGTTCGATCTTCAATGATATTGAAGAGTTTATAGATATTAGTATTGGCTCCCTTACCGCCTTCCTGTCCCGTTCCATCGGAAAATATTACAATGTTTTTTGGCATGGTTTTCTCCTTTTTTTGGTGTTTTTGTTCCTATGGTTTTACAACACGATTGATGCGGTTCGTACCTCACCGCATCCTACGGTACTGCTGAATAACCGACATAAGGATATGATAGTAGTTCTTCACTTGAGCTTAACCAATTGGGATCAGTGCTTTGAAACTTAAGACCGTCTTTAATAATGCCGATAGACAATTCTTTAGATATGACGACATCATGCTCCAGCCGTTCACGTCCCCAAAGTTCAACTATGTCCCAGAATTTGTATGATTCTATATCCATATTTCTCATATTGCCCAGCGTTTGAATTAATGGGCGTGGCGTTTTTTACCGAGTGATCTTCCCCCGTAAAAACAGACAGAATCTTCACTGATGTTTCAGTTAGGAAAACACAGGATCCCGACTAAGAAGTATACCGGGATAACGAACAAGAGAAGAAAAAACTAAGCCGAACGCCTGGCCTTCACCGCCGCCGCCAATTCCCTCAACAAAGTCTCCGTCGATTCCCATGAAATACAGGCATCGGTAACGCTCTGTCCATAGGTAAGTTCCTGTCCTTCAACTACATCCTGCCTGCCTTCTACCAGATGACTTTCGATCATCACGCCCATGATGCGTTTATCGCCTTTGCTGATCTGACCTGCGACATCACGACAAACATCGATCTGACGACGATAGTCTTTATTGCTGTTGGCGTGCGAGCAATCCACCATCAAGGATGAACGTAAGTCACTTTTCTCTAATTGATCAGAGGCAGTTTGAATGCTTTTGCTATCGTAATTAGGCTGATTACCACCACGTAGGATGATGTGACAATCTTCATTACCGGTGGTGGAGAATATGGCGGAGTGGCCTTCTTTGGTCAACGACATAAACACGTGTGGACGTGATGCGGCCTGAACGGCATCGATGGCAATTTTGAAGCCACCGTCGGTGCTGTTTTTGAAACCGATGGGGCAGGATAAACCGGAGGCCAGTTCACGATGCCCCTGACTTTCGGTGGTGCGTGCACCCACTGCGCCCCAGCTAATTAGGTCGGCAATGTATTGCGGACTGATCAGGTCGAGAAATTCTGTGCCTGCGGGCACGCCTTGTTTGGCGAGGTCTAACAATAAACCACGAGCCAGACGCAGACCTTTGTTGATATAGAAGCTTTCATCCATGTCAGGGTCGTTGATCAAACCCTTCCAACCAACGGTAGTACGTGGTTTTTCGAAGTAAACACGCATGATGATGCAAAGATCATCAGATAGTTCTTCGATTAATGGTTTCAGGCGATTGGCGTATTCACGTGCTGCATCGGGGTCGTGAATGGAGCAAGGGCCGACGATAACGACCAGACGATCATCCTCACCGTGCAGAATATTATGAATGGCTTCGCGATTTTTATAGACTGTTTCGGATGCCTGTTCATCTATCGGAAATTCTGCGTGCAGTTCAGCTGGTGGATGAACTTCGTGCAAGCCTGCTATACGGACATCGTCGGTTTTAAACTTCATTCTATTATCGTGTAGTTATCTAATTTTAAGGGGGGGGATTATATCGAATTCGGAGTCAATTGGCCTGCATTTCGCTCAGGATTTGTGGCAAAACCGCCAATGTTTCTATTTGCCAATCGGCCTGGTAGTCATTATGTGGCCACGGTTGCCCTGCTCGATTCAGCCAGATGCTGCGAATACCGGCATCAAAAGCACCTTTAATATCACGCTGCGGATCATCACCAATGTGTATAACCTCGCTAGCACCCACTCCAGCTTTGTTCATCATGGTCTCAAAAAACAGGGGGTGCGGCTTCTGATGACCAACATCAGCCGCCGAAACTGAGAATTCGAACCAGTGTGAGACGCCCGTTTTTTCGATACTGGCATTGCCGTTGGTGAGTGCCGTCATCCGGTATTGCTGCTGTAATACATCCAATGCGGGGGCGACATCATCATACAGCGTGACTTGCTGGCGCGCCTGATAAAAGATACTGAAGGCTTCACTCACCCAGTCTGATTCAATGTTCATCTCGGATGCCAGTGCTTTCAGTGACTCAATGCGCAATGCCGACATATCGTGTGCCAGATCCTGTCTTTGTTGCAGAAAATTTATTCGATGTGTGCGCAGAGATTCAATATCAAAATTCCGTGTAATTTCCGGCACCCGCCGTTGCATCCACTGGTACAGTTTGTGCTCGGCGGACATGATGGTGGGTTTACATGGCCACAGGGTATCATCGAGATCAAAGCTCAGTAGTTTTATTTTTTTTTGGTCAGTCATTGGCGCAGAAAATAGAAGGAAATTTAAGGTTCGATACGAGCAACATAACCGGCACCAGAATAGTATTTTTCATAGCGACTCAAAGCCTGCTGGCCGCTGGAATAAGAACTGAAATATCCAAACCTGACGTTGTAACGGGTTTCATCTTTCTTATTTTGGTACTCATCAAGATAAGCACTCAGTTCTAAATTCAGCAGCTCTGCTACTCTAGTCGAAGCATTTCCAAAATCACTATACATTCCGACCTGTATGGAATAACGCGCAGTTTCCTCGCTGGCATCGTCTACGATAGTTAGTTCTTCGGTGGCATGACCAGGCAATGATTCTATTTCAGAGTCATTCATTGCCAGCTCACCGATCCTGGATACTGTCGTCAGTAGTTTTGTTTTACTCGTTTCAATGCTTGCTTGCGCATTAGTTTCTACTACCGCTACTTCAAGTCCGGTATATGCATCTGGATTATTGGCCACACTTAACGTCTTGTCATCACCCTCGCCTACGCTATCGACATCAATACTGGCTCCAGGCTCATCGATTTCGGGGGGCTGTGCCTCAACCATCGCCAGAGCAGATATACCCGCATTTGGCAAAGCAATTTCCACTGGGTCAAGTTTAGCCATCCATTTGTTATTAGATTTTTCAAAGCCCAGAATATAACCACCAAAAAAAGTTATAAAGGCAAACAGGCCAACACTCAGCCAGATCCATTTCAAATTTCGATGATCCAGAAGAATAGGTGATTTATAATATCGACCTCGGGATCTATGACGAATGTGGGTATTACTCATAAAATTTAGTGAACCTTATTAATCCAACAGGCGCTCAATGAAAAAAAAAGTACAGGCAGCAACCCGGCATTTAAAACAAGTCGATGCCACGCTCAAAAAACTGATTGATAGACACGGCGCCTGCACCTTATTCGATAATAATGGCTTACTGCATCGCTCAGATTTTCATGTGCTTATCTGGGCAATCATCAATCAACAACTCTCCGTAAAATCCGCAAGAGCGATTGAAAACAAGCTACTCTTCAAACTATCTACTGATAATTTCAATCAGAAGAGTATAGACGCTCTGTCTGATAATGAGCTGGCTGGCTGCGGACTTTCTAAACAAAAAATACGGTATATACGAGCTTTATGCCAGGCTAGCCAGACACGCAGCATTCCACTGGAGCGCATGCATGAAATGGATAACAAGCAAGTCAGCGATAGCCTTATTCAATTGCCCGGCATTGGCCCATGGACAGTTGATATGTTCTTGATGTTCTCGCTGGGCAGACTTGATGTATTACCACTCGGTGATCTCGCCTTAAGAAAATCTTTTTCTCAACATTACTCACTGCCTGAGAATCCCTCGACCGATGATTACTTAAGCATTGCCCGGTGCTGGCATCCTTATGAAAGCATTGCCAGCTGGTATTTATGGGCTGCTGTTGATTAGTCTGCCTTTAGCAAACTGGCACACCGATCCACTTATACCAATCATCGAACAATGTGGTATCCAACGAAGCCAATACTGAACGTGTTTCGAGCTTACCTCTAAAAACAGACTCACCATCCAGAGAAACAGAACGACCGCCAACTTCAGAAAAAATTAAATGTCCTGCTGCATAGTCCCAGAGTTTTTGTCCACCGTGCAAATAAATATCAAAACGCCCGGCAGCGGCCCAGCACCAGTCTATCGCCGAAGAACCTGAATTACGTTGTGAGCCATAGGGCTGTTCTTTAATTAAACGCATTATCAGCTCTTCGGGCAATCGTTTTAATTCAATTTCAGCAATAATGCGCTTTGCATGACGTGTACTTGTTACAACGTCTAATTTTTTTTCATTGAGAAAAGCGCCTTCACCCTTGCACGCAGTAAACATTTCATCACGCGTTGGGTCGTAAATTAAACCCTGCACCGATTCCCCGTTGATAATCAATGCAACCGAAACCGCAAACATGGGAATACCCGCCGCGTAGTTGTTGGTGCCATCAAGTGGATCAATACACCAGTAGGCCTGACCACTATCAATAACTGCCTGCTGTTCTGCATCGGTCATTTCCTCACCGACGATCGCAATATTTGGCCAAACTTCAGTGAGCTCTGATTCCAGTCTTGCCTGCATCGCCAGATCAGCTTTGGTGATAACGCTATGATCTTCCTTATAGGTAAACTCGCGTTTACCAAAACCCGGCAGTAATTCTTCTATCGCGGCCCGCTTAACAATTCTCTGCAACTGTTCTTGATCGTTTTTTGTGAAATCAAATGTCATGGTTTTCTCTTGTTTATTTGCCGCTACTACCAGGCTATATCTGTGCCATCAATGTCGATAAATCGACCGCTATCTTCAGCTTTCAAAGCTAACAATATTTCAAACATTCTGCTTACACTTTCTTTCGTGCTGATCTCTGCGTTGGGTCCACCCATGTCGGTTTTCACCCAGCCCGGATGCAAGACCACACATTTTATCGACTTATCCGCAAGGTCGATGGATAAGCTTTTTACTACCGCATTCAAAGCCGCTTTACTGGAACGATAGATATAACTTCCGCCGGAGCTGTTGTCATCCATGCTGGCCATTTTACTACTTAAACAGGCGATAACTTTTGACTTTCCCATAGCCAGTTGTTCGACAAATAGTTCTGACATTTTCATCGGCGCTATACTGTTTATTTTGAAGCTTTCTACCCAGTCATAGGCATCGACCTGACCGAATCGATTTTTATCCGAACCATAAACACCGGCATTGTTGATTAACATATCAATGGCTTCGTGACGTAGCTCGTAGGCTAGCGCCTGCAGCGTTGCCAGCTCTGACATATCGGCTAGATAAACGCTCACCCGGCCGTTGGATAACTGTGCCATCGATAGTAATTTCTCCGCTTGCTGAGGATTACGACAGCAGGCCAGTACATCCCAGCCCTGATCCATACAATAGCGTACCATTTCAAGACCAATGCCCCGACTGGCACCCGTTATCAATATTTTCATTATCATCAATACCTCTTTTTTTCACCTGAAACACAGATGACTTGTACCACTCAGGAAATTATGCAATATTAAGACAGCCGTCTAATTAGGGAGTCTACATGTCTCATTCTATCGTTGTCACCGGTGCTACCGGCTTCGTGGGCAGCCATGTCCTTGAAGAGCTCAATCGCATTGGTCACAAAGAGCTGCATATTATCGCAGCCTGTCGTGATCGTCGAAAGCTTATTCCGGAATTTAAGGGCGAAGTAAGAGAAGGTGATTTGCGCGACCCCGATTATATGGATCGAGTACTAACCGGCGCTGATATTGTTTGTCATTGTGCAGCCTGGACTTCGCTGTGGGGCAAGAAACGAGAATCGAAAGAACTCTATCTTGACCCTTCTATTACACTCATAGACAAGGCCATGGAATGGCGAGTTAAACGCTTTATCAATATCAGTACCAGCAGCGCTGCATCCCCGGGCCCATCTGATAACGCCTATGCGCCGGGTATCAACCGACGTTACTGGCCGCATTTGAATAATGTTATCGCCATCGAGAATTATATGCAGGAAAATGCCCATCGAAATACGTCGATGGTGAATCTGCGCTTAGGACTGTTTGCTGGCAAGCGTTATTCATTAGGCGTACTTCCTATGTTGTTGCCCAGACTAAAAACTCATCTACTACCCTGGGTGGCCGCGGGTAAAACAGGATTACCCATTATTGATGGCCGTGATATTGGTCAGGCAGTAGTGCGTGCGGCAATAGCACCGCAACTTCTGCCGTACGCCGCTTTCAATATTGTGGGACCTGAGGTACCTAGAGTGCGAGAGGTCATCAACTATATTGCTGACAATTTTGATTACCCAAAACCACATTTCAGCCTGCCATTTTTTGCCGCCTACCATTTTGCATGGCTGATGGAAAAGTTGGATGCGGTGTTCCCGTGGCAACCCCTAATCACCCGTAGCATGGTTCATCTTCTGGAAGAAACCAACGCCAACAATGAACAGGCAAGACAATTACTGGGATATATTCCGGAAATTCACTGGAAGGAAGCGGTGCATCGACAAATCACCGAGATGCATAAAAATCAATTTAGCAGTATGAAAATGTTTAAACCGATAAAATCATTGTCGATTAGTGCCGAGCAAAATGACACGGACTAATCGACATAGAACAGTGGCTGACAATTAGCCAAGGTTATAGATGCGGTTCAGATAGTATTGTTCGTACTGATCAGAGGGTAAGGCTTTGCTCCAGTAAAAACCTTGAGCAAACTGACATCCCAGTCCCTTCAGCATTTCAAGCTGACGTTCATTCTCGATGCCTTCAGCCAGTAATTTCATCTTAAGGCCGCGAGTTAAACCGGCTATGGCCGTAACTACAGCAACATCGTGCTCATTATCTGGAACACCAGCAATAAATGCATTATCAATTTTAACGACATCAATTGGCAGATCTTTCAGATTGGTCAATGAGGCAAAACCAATACCAAAGTCATCAACACTAATAGTCATACCCATGTCATGTAGCTTATTCAAGACTGTCTCAATTTCACCTTCACTAGTAATCAGTGTTTTTTCAGTAACTTCGATAGTCAATTCAGAACCTTCAATCTGATGCTCGTCCATAGCCATCTTGAAGAGTGCGACCAGGTCCTGATCCTTGAATTGTTTTGCCATCAGGTTAATAGAGATATTCTGATTTTCCATACCCGCTTCTTTCCAGATGCGAAGTTGATGACAAATGGTCTTAATCATCCATTCACCAATAGGTACTATCAGACCACTTTCTATAGCCACCTGAAGAAAATCTTCTGGGTTAATAATGCCTTTTTCAGGGTGCTGCCAACGCAATAGCGCTTCCACACCGGCAATTTCATTATTATGAATATCAATTGTTGGCTGGTAGTGAATCACCAGCTCATTATTTTCGATAGCATGACGAATACTGTTTTCCAGTTCCAGTCGCTCCATCGCATTGACGCTCATTTCTGTTTTATAAAACTGGAAACAACGACGACCCTGTTCTTTTGCACGGAACATGGCAGTATCGGCATTTTTCAATAAGTTGCTGGCATCCGAAGCGTCGTCGGGGAACATGGCAATGCCAACACTAGCACTAGTAAATGTTTCCAGATCACCAAGACGTACTTTATGCTCAAGGATAGTCGTTAAGTTATCAGCTATAGAAATGGCATCATCTACACCATCAACATTCTCAATGATAATGGCAAATTCATCACCACCCAGACGAGCTACCGTGTCTGCACGACGCATAGCTTTAGACAACAACTCGCCTACTGCTTTAATTAACTTATCACCGGCTTCATGACCAAATGAATCATTCACCAGTTTAAAATCATCGATATCAACCACCATCAAGGCGATTGATTCTCTATGGCGGTCGGCGCGCACAATCGCCTGCTCAAGACGATCGGTAAATAATAAACGGTTAGGTAGCTGAGTTAAGGTATCGCGATACTCTAAACGATGCACTTTGCGCTCAGCCATGACACTTTTCACTATTGAGCGTACACGGTGTTTTAGTACAGCCCATTTAATGGGTTTGGTGATGTAATCAATGGCTCCCGCTTCATAGGCACGCTCTACCGAAGCATCATCATCAAGACCGGTCAGCATAATCACAGGCACATCAACATGCCCTCTTTCTTTGAGTTGCTGACACGTTGAAAAGCCATCCAGTCCGGGCATTACTGCATCCAGTAAAACCAGCGCAGGATGTTCTTTTTCAACCGCTTTAATCGCATCCAGGCCATCTTCTGCTTCAACAATCTCATAATTCTCAGATTCAAGTACGTGACGAACCATCAATCGAATAGATGGATCATCATCGGCCAATACAACGACAGGGCGTTCTTCCACTTTTGGTTCATTTTCGAAGAGAGAAACTACATTGTTCATTAACTACGACTCCAGTGATATGTGTAGTGATTTTGACAATACACAGATTTAATCTTACATAGCTAATAATTGTAGCTGTTTCAATTGATCTCTGCATAAAAACAGAGAGAAATACCTGCGCCACCCTACCGAATAAACCATAAAAGCTGTTATATCAAATACTTAATAACGCATTAATTCAGGCTTTTTTCGAGCAATTCGTACACATCCCGAGACAGCTGTGGCAATTGCTTCAAACGATCTAATTCAGTTTTCATATGCGTTTGTCGCTGATCGTCATAACGCTTCCAGCGAGTGAGCGGCGTGGTCAATCGTGAGGCGATTTGTGGGTTCAGATCATTGAGCCGTTCGATGTAGTGACCCAACAGACGATAACCTTCACCGCTAGTGGCATGGAAACAAACTGGATTGCCGGAACAGAAAGCTCCCAACAAAGAACGTACTCGATTTGGGTTCTTCAAGTCGAAATCGTCGTGTTCGAACAGTTGCTCAACACGCTGCAAGGTATCGTCCTGTGGTGCTGTCGCCTGAATCATGAACCACTTATCCATAACCAACTGGTCGCGTTTCCACTGCTGGTAGAAATCCTCGATAACCCGGTCACGTGAATCACAAGCATGATGAACCAGTACGCGAAAAGCCGCCAGTTGATCAGTCATATTACTGGCCTGTTCAAATTGCTTCAGCGCCAGGGCTTCTGCGCGTTTATCCTGACTCGCCACCATGTAAGACAGGGCGGTATTTTTTAGCACACGTGCGCCCATTGAAGCGGGCGACAAATCATATTCGACTGATTCGCATTGTTGGTAAACATCCAACCAGTTTTCAAACAGTTCTGAACCCAAAGCCTGCTCCATCAGCTTCTGTGACTGGTGAATCGCATCGACATCAATAACATCCATCATTTCCGAAATATAAGCCTGTGACGGTAAAGTCAGCGCCCTCGCGGACAAGGCTTTATCCAATGTCTGGTTGGATAATATTTTTTGATAAGCGCTCACATAATATTCAGGCACGGCCTGCACATCTGCCTGTTTAATACCATTGAGAATAATACGAACCGCCAGTTGCTGGCCAGCATCCCAACGGTTAAAACCATCGCCATCATTCGCCATACAAAAAGCCAGCTCTTCATCGGAACGATTGAAATTCATTTTCACCGGCGCAGAAAAACCTCGCAGTATCGAAAGCACAGGTTTTTCTTTTACTTCTTCAAAAACAAAGTGCTGAATTTCTTCATTTAAGCGCAAGGTAAACGACGTATTTTTAATATCCGCGTGTGCAACTTCCATATCACTACCAGCGCTATCCATCAAAGCAACACGAACCGGAATATCAAACGCTTGCTTACTCACCTGCTCGGCAGTCGCCGGTGTCGTCTGTTTTAATTCAAGCTCATAACGTTGTGTATTTTCATCATATGATTCTTCCACCGTAATTTCAGGCGTACCCGACTGTTTATACCAGCGCCTGAACTGTGTCAGCTCAACATCATTGGCGGCTTCCATTGCGACAATAAAATCTTCTGTGGTCACAGCTTGCCCATCGTGGCGATCAAAATACAAATCCATACCTTTTCTGAAACCATCATCACCCAGAATAGTGTGAATCATGCGAATCACTTCCGCGCCTTTGTTATAAACGGTGACAGTGTAGAAGTTATTAATTTCAAGATAGGCATCGGGCTGAATCGGGTGCGCCATTGGCCCTGCATCTTCAGCAAACTGCGCGGTGCGCAACACGTTCACATCGTCGATTCGTTTAGGTGTTTCCGCATTCATGTCCGCTGTAAAACGTTGATCACGGAACACCGTTAAACCTTCTTTTAGCGTCAACTGAAACCAGTCACGACAGGTAACTCGATTGCCACTCCAGTTATGAAAGTACTCGTGACCAATCACCGCTTCGATATTGATAAAATCAACATCGGTGGCGGTTTCTTTTTTCGCCAGCACGTATTTAGAATTAAAGACGTTAAGTCCCTTATTTTCCATAGCGCCCATATTGAAGTCGTCAACCGCAACGATGTTATAGACACTCAGGTCGTATTCGCGCCCATAGACCTGTTCGTCCCACTGCATAGATTTAACCAGCGAACGCATCGCGTGGTCGCATTGATCAATATTGTGATGCTGCACATAAATACGCAGATCAACTTCTTTGCCCGACATCGTAGTGAACTTATCTTCTATAAATGCCAGATCACCCGCGACCAGTGCAAACAAATAACAGGACTTTTTGAATGGGTCTTCCCAGCGACACCAATGATATCCACCGTCATAATCACCAGCAATAGTAGGATTGCCATTCGATAATAAAATTGGGTATTTTTTCTTATCGGCAATAATGGTTGTGCTGAACTTAGCCATCACATCGGGTCGATCGAGGAAATAAGTGATTTTACGGAAACCCTCAGCTTCACACTGAGTACAGAAATTACCACTGGATTTATATAAACCCTCAAGCGAGGTATTTTCCTGTGGTTTTATGATGGTTTTTATTTCCAGCGTAAAACTGTCAGGCACCACATGAATAACCATATCGGTGGCTGAAACAGCATATTCTGTAAGCTCAAGCGAGCGTCCATCAATTGAAACACCATCAAGCAGCAGTTCTTCACCCTGTAAAACTAGTGCCTGGTCACCCGCTATACTCTCATTCTTTTTAACAGTTAAGGTCGAAGTAACATAGGTCTGCTCTTCTACAAGATCAAATATCAGATCAACGTCAGTGATCCAGTAAGCAGGTTGTGTGTAATCTTTCAGATAAATCATGTTCGGATTGGTATCTTTCATAATGAATTTGCTATAGAGGCAGTGTTATAAGTTTATTTAGAAAGAGTTTAACCAAATATTGGTGGTGGTTGGAGATTAATACAACAGGGTGATTTTTATGGATATTACGAACAAGACCCTGCCGATTCGACAAAAAAAAGACCGTCTCGTTAGAGACAGCCTTTTTGTTTTTGGTCGGGACGGCAGGATTTGAACCTGCGACCACTACACCCCCAGTGTAGTGCGCTACCAGACTGCGCTACGCCCCGTGAAGGTCGCATAGGATACCCGAAACGGGTTCAACTTATAAGATCTGGAATGAAAGATTTTTGAAAAAACTCAATCAATAGAGCTTTGAATGATGCAGAGTTTTCTAGTTTTTGAAAAGAACCAGTAATTCTTCGAGTTCGGTTCTCATCTGACGAACAATCTGCTGACTCTGATTATTATCATCAGCAACTTCTTCACCAGTCAGTTTTAAACGTGCGCCACCTATGGTGTAACCCTGATCATAGAGCAGGCTGCGGATCTGACGAATAAGAATGACATCGTGACGCTGGTAGTAACGTCGATTTCCACGACGTTTTACTGGCTTTAGCTGTGTGAATTCCTGTTCCCAATAACGCAGGACATGAGATTTAACGCCGCACAGTTCGCTGACTTCACCGATGGTGAAATAGCGTTTGCCCGGTATTGTTGGTAATTCGTTATTATTGCTCGCTTCCAGCATAAGCTTCTACTCTTTGCTTCAGTTTTTGACCTGGTCGGAAAGTAACGACTCTTCTAGCAGAAATTGGAATTTCTTCGCCTGTTTTAGGATTTCGACCCGGTCTTTCGGTCTTGTCCCTCAGGATAAAATTACCAAAGCCTGAAAGTTTGACGTGGTTAGCGTCACCCAATGCTGCACGAACCTCTTCAAAGAACAATTCAACCAGTTCCTTGGCCTCACGTTTGTTGAGACCGAGTTCTTCATACAGACTTTCTGCCAAATCAGCTTTCGTTAATGCCATACCTACTCCCGAAGTGTAGCAGCAAATTTTTGTTTTAGTGTGGAAACGACTTTTTCTACTTCTGTCTCCACGTCGTTGTCGGTAAGAGTGCGTGAAAAGTCCTGTAAAATCAAGCCTAAAGCGACACTTTTTCGTCCTGAATCGACACCCTTTCCGGTATATATATCAAATATTTTAATATTCTGCAGTAAATCTGAGGTTATCTCGGTAATACAATCCTGTATCGACTGTACGGTCACGCTTTCATCCACCACAACTGCCAGATCACGCCTTACTTCTGGGAAACGCGATAGTGGAGAAAATGTCGGTAAAACCGTCGATTTCACTATATTTAGCGTTAATTCAAAGACATAGACAGTTTCATCTAAATCTAACTGTTTCATTATTTCTGGATGCAGTGTGCCTATCCAGCCGGAAAATTCACCATCAATTAAAACGCGCGCTGATTGGCCAGGATGTAGCGCTGGATGCCTTGCCGCTTCAAGCGCACACGCCTTACCTGTGCTTGATAACAGCGCTTCTACATCGCCTTTGAGGTCGAAGAAATCAACTTTTTTAGCTTCTGCCGACCATTGTTCTGGTAGCAGATTGCCGCAAATAGCACCTGCGATCATATTCACCTGATTTAAGGCTCCATCATCACCTGGGTTAAAACACATACCGGTTTCGAACAGGCGAACCCGATTATGCTGGCGATTTAAATTGTGCTGCACTGCCTGGATCAAACCCGGCCACAGCGATGTTCTCATCACCGCCATTTCTGACGAAATAGGATTCGCCAATTTCACTGCATTCGATTCGGGATCAAGCATTTTCTGCGCCTTAGGGTCAATGAAGCTGTAGGTGATCGCCTCAAAATATCCACGATTGACCAGCGTACTGCGCAATACCGAGGTTGAAACCTCATATTCGGTTTGTGGTTTCATGCAACCGCTGTAATCAGGCTGTGTTCTTGGAATATTGTTGTAACCGTAGATTCTGACCAGTTCTTCCAGCAAATCAGCTTCGATGGCAATATCAAAACGGAAACTGGGCGGTGTTACCTGCCAGCCGCCATCGACTACCGTTACCTGCATTTCCAGACGTTTGAAGATGGCTTCGACTTCATCAGCCTGCATCTCGATACCCAGCAAACGCTGAATACGGGCATGTCGCAAATGAATGGCCAGACCTTCCGTAGGATAAGCATCAGTGGTTTTTTCTATGACCGCACCGGCTTCACCACCACAAATTTCAAGTACCAGCGCTGTCGCTCGCTCAATGGCTTTTACCTGCAACTGAGGATCAACACCACGTTCAAAACGGTGTGAAGAGTCTGTGTGCAAACCAAAACCACGAGCTTTACCGGCAATATATTCGGGCTTGAAGAAGGCGCTTTCTAGCAAGATTGAGGCCGTAGTATCGCTGACACCCGAACCCTCTCCACCCATAACACCTGCAAGAGCTAACGCCTTACTGTTATCAGCAATAAGCAGTGACTCTTCATCCAGTTCGATACATTTACCGTCAAGAAGTGTAATTTTTTCGTCTTTTTTAGCGAAACGAACTTGAATACCCGTATCCAGCGTTGCCAGATCAAAGGCATGCATAGGCTGTCCCAGTTCGAGCATGACGTAGTTAGTGATATCCACAATCGGACCCAGACCACGAATACCTGAACGCCTTAATCTTTCCAGCATCCACATGGGTGTTTGAGCTTTGCTGTCAACGCCTGTGATAACTCGGCCAGCATAATGACTACATACCTCTGTCGCCTGTATTTCAACGGGGAAACTGGCATCACTACTAGCAGCCACTGGCTCGCAGGCTTCACCGATGACATCACACTGGTTCAAAGTACCCAACTCACGCGCCACACCCGCAATGCTCAAACAATCACCACGGTTTGGCGTTAAATCTATTTCGATGCAATTATCATCCAGTTCCAAATATTCGCGCACATCCATGCCAACAGGTGCATCTTCAGGCAGCTCCATCAAACCTTCAGCCTGATCCGCCAGACCCAGTTCTTTTTCGGAACAGAGCATGCCCGACGATTCAACGCCGCGTAATTTTGCAGGCTTAATCTTAAAGTCACCTGGAAGTACTGCACCAATTTTTGCCAGAGGAATAATTAAACCTTCGCGCACGTTAGAAGCACCACATACAATTTGCAGGGTTTCTTTGCCGTCAGTTACCTGACAGACATTTAATTTATCGGCATCGGGGTGTTTTTCTATTGATTCAACGCGCGCAACTACAACATTATTAAACTCTGCAGCCGCTGGCTCAACACCATCAATTTCCAGACCAGCCATAGTCAGCTGATCACACATTTCTTCAGTAGAAATATTTGGGTTAACCCAGCTTCTTAACCACTGTTCGCTAATTTTCATACATCTACTCCTAAGCGAACTGCTTTAAAAATTTAAGATCATTCTCGAAGAACAGTCGGAGATCGTTAACGCCGTAGCGCAACATCGCCAAACGTTCAACTCCCATACCAAAGGCATAACCGGTGAACTGTTCGTTATCGATATTCACCGACTCGAACACTTTTGGATGCACCATACCGCAGCCCAGCACTTCCAGCCAGCCAGTGTGACCACAGACACGGCAACCTTCGCCCTCACACATCACACATTGAATATCGACTTCGGATGAAGGTTCAGTAAATGGAAAATAAGAAGGACGGAAACGTGTTTTAAGATTTTCATTTTCAAAAAACAGTTTCAGAAAATCAGATAAGGTACCCATCAAATCAGCAAAATTTACGTTCTCATCCACCAGCAAACCTTCAACCTGATGAAACATCGGCGTATGGGTTAAATCTGAATCACAACGATAAACACGACCCGGAGCGATAATGCGCAATGGTGGCTGATCAGTTTCCATATGACGAACCTGAACCGGAGAAGTATGTGTTCGGAGCAGTGTTTGCGCATCAAAATAAAAAGTATCGTGCATAGCACGTGCAGGGTGATGCTCGGGAATATTCAACGCTTCAAAGTTATGGAAATCATCTTCAATTTCAGGGCCTTCAACAACCGTAAAACCCAGTTGTGAAAACAGACTTTCGATACGTTGCATAGTGCGTGTAACGGGATGCAATCCACCGGTCCGTTGGCCACGCCCAGGCAAGGTCACATCAACACATTCACCCGCCAGCTTAGCTTCTAGCCAGGCCTGTTCTAACGAGGTTTTACGCGCTTCTATCGACTGTTGTACACCTTGCTTGGCTTTATTGATTTCCTGACCGGCAGCTTTACGCTCATCGCCAGGCAAAGCACCCAGCGCTTTTAATAAAGCGGTGAGTTCACCTTTCTTACCCAGATAAGATACTCGTATCAGATCCAGCGTTTCCAGATTATCTGCTGCTGCTATTTCTGCTTGCGCATCAGCGACCAACTTTGGCAAATCCACTCAATTCTCCCGTCTCACACTACAAAGCAGTTCGCCTTGTCTATTTGGTTGTTTTCAAGCTAAAGAGTAGAAGAAAAATGTTGATTTTTCATCTACTTAGCAAAATTTATTAGAAATAAAAAGCAAAAAAAAGAGGGAAGCCAGCTTCCCCCTTCTTATATCGATCAATTTATCAGGCTTTCCGGCCTGATAATCGATGATAATCGAACTAAGCAGCCAGAGCTTGCTTAGCTTTCTCAGCAAACTGAGTGAATGCAGCCATATCGTGAACAGCCAAATCAGCCAGCACTTTACGGTCAACTTCAATACCTGCTTTGCTCAAACCATTCATGAAACGGCTGTATGACATATCACATAGACGCGCTGCTGCATTAATACGAACAATCCACAATGAACGGAAAGTACGTTTTTTAACACGGCGGTCACGGTATGCATATTGACCCGCTTTAATAACGGCCTGATGGGCAACGCGATAAACTCGACTACGCGCGCCGTAATAACCTTTTGCTTTGGCTAAAACTTTTTTATGTTTAGCTCTGGCTTGTACGCCTCTTTTTACTCTTGGCATTTCTATATTCTCCGGTTAGCTAAGCTAAATTAAACGTAAGGCAACATGCGGTTGATCATCTTGATGTCATTGTCATGAACCGTTGCCGCATCACGCAAATGACGTTTACGTTTAGTGCTCTTCTTGGTCAGAATGTGGCTGCGATGTGATTTACCACGTTTCAAAGCGCCAGTACCGGTGCGACGGAAGCGTTTAGCTGCGCCGCTGTGTGTTTTAATTTTAGGCATAGTGCCATCTCCAATTTTGTTATCTTCAATCTAAGCTCGGTGTTCATCCTGAAACTTGGAACCGGCTCACTCGTACTACATTGAGCTTATTTGCTCTTTTTCGGCCCCAAAAGCATTACCATCTGGCGCCCTTCCATGCCGGGCATCTGCTCGACATTGGAAATATCTTCAAGATCTGCCACAACTCGTTTTAGCAAATCCATTCCTAACTCTTGATGTGCAAATTCGCGACCACGAAAACGCATAGTTATTTTTGTTTTATCGCCGCCCTCAAGAAACTTGCGAATCATTTTCAACTTAACATTGTAATCACCAATTTCAGTCCTTGGTCTGAACTTGATTTCCTTAGTCTGAGTTCTTTTCTGCTTCTTCTTAGCGCCCTGCTTCTGCTTACTATTTTCAAAGCGAAATTTACCAAAATCCATAATTCGGCAAACAGGTGGCTCTGCATTTGGAGAAACTTCTACTAGATCTAAACTTACAGCTTGCGCTTTGGCCAATGCTTCTGCGCTGGTAAGAATACCCAGCTGTTCACCATCCTGATCAATCACTCTAACCTGCGGGTGAGTGATGTTCTCATTCAGTAATGTCTTTTTAGGTGAAGCGATCTTTTATTCCTCCAAAACGGCAGAACCGCGGCACGCAATTTCATCTGAGAATCTGGTAATCAAGCCTTCTATAGACATTGATCCAAGATCCTCTCCACTTCGCGTGCGCACGGTCACCGTGTTATTTTCCAGCTCCTTATCGCCGATCACCAGCATATAAGGAACCCGTTGTATTGTGTGCTCGCGGATTTTAAAGCCGATCTTCTCATTTCTCAAGTCTAATTCGACTTTAAATCCTTGTTCGAGCAACATTTTTTGCATTTTTATCGCAAAACCTGCCTGCTTGTCGGTAATGTTCATAATTACCGCCTGAACCGGTGCCAACCAGAGCGGGAAACGGCCTTCATGTTCTTCGATCAAAATACCAATAAATCGCTCAACTGAACCCAGAATCGCGCGATGCAACATCACGGGGACTTTGCGAGTATCGTCTTCAGCCACATACTGAGCGTCCAGACGACCAGGCATTGAAAAATCGACCTGCATGGTGCCACACTGCCACTGCCTGCCCAGACAATCTTTTAATACAAACTCGATTTTTGGCCCATAAAATGCGCCCTCACCAGGCTGTAATTTCCAGTCCAGCCCTTTGTCATCCAATGCTACTTCTAACGCTTTCTCAGCCTTATCCCATGCAGCATCATCACCAACACGTTTTTCTGGACGGGTTGATAAAGCAACCATCACCTCGGTAAAACCAAAGTCCGCGTAAACCTCGTAAACCAGATCAATGAAAGCAGAGACTTCATCCTGTAACTGATCCTCGGTACAGAAGATATGCGCATCATCCTGCACGAAGTTACGTACACGCATCAATCCATGCAGCGTGCCTGATGGCTCATTACGGTGACAGGAGCCGAACTCCGCCAAGCGTAGCGGCAAATCACGGTAACTTTTCAAACCCTGATTGAAAACCTGAATATGACAGGGGCAGTTCATTGGTTTAATGGCGTAGTCGTGATGCTCGGAATGCGTGGTAAACATCATGTCACCGAACTTGTCCCAGTGTCCGGATTTTTCCCACAGACTGCGATCAACAATCTGCGGCGTATGAATTTCCTGATAATCGTGCTGACGTAATTTTTTACGAATGTAATCCTGCACTTCCAGATTAATCAACCAGCCCTTTTCATGCCAGAACACCATACCCGGTGCTTCTTCCTGAAAATGGAATAGGCCCAGTTTTTTAGCCAACTTACGATGATCACGCTTCTCGGCCTCTTCCAGCTGGTGCAAATACTGATTGAGCTGCTTTTTATCAGGCCATGCAGTACCGTAAATACGCTGTAACATTTTGTTGTTGGAATCACCGCGCCAGTAAGCACCGGCCAGTTTCATCAACTTGAAGCCTTTACCCAACATTCCAGTGCTAGGTAAATGCGGGCCACGGCAAACATCGAACCATTCGCCCTGGCGGTAAATTGTTACTTCTTCGCCTTCGGGAATAATATCTTCGATGATTTCGACTTTGTATTTTTCACCTAAATCACCGAACAGTTTGATAGCTGCTGCACGATCAATCACTTCACGTTCAATCGGCAAATCACGTTTGACGATTTCGTGCATGCGCGCTTCGATTTTTTTCAGGTCCTCTTCATGAAAAGCTTCATCACGCGCAAAGTCATAATAGAAGCCGTTTTCAATCGCGGGCCCAATAGTAACCTGCGTGTCGGGGTACAGCTCTTGCACGGCCTGGGCCATGACATGTGCACCATCGTGGCGCATCAGCTCCATCGCCTCTTCGCTCTTACCGGTGATAATGGCCAACTCAGAATCAGATTCGATTAAAAAAGAAGCATCAACCAAATTGCCATTAACACGACCGGCTAAGGTAGCTTTTGCTAAACCGGGACCAATATCCTCGGCCACAGCCATCACAGTTAAAGCAGAATCGAAAGAACGTTGAGTACCATCAGGAAGGGTAATGACAGGCATTATTTTCTCCAGTGGCGACCATTACGAGAGGTCGCGTGTTATGTTTAAAAATACTAAAAAGCACCGCTTTGCGATGCTTAAAAAATTGGTAGGCACGAGTGGATTCGAACCACCGACCTCTTCCATGTCAAGGAAGCGCTCTAACCAACTGAGCTACGCGCCTGCGAGGCAGCGAACAGTAGCAAAATATGAAGCTTTTCACAAGAAAAACACACACCAAAATAACTACAATCCAGCGTTAATTTGGCATTATCATCGTAAACAGGCCTAGAATGTACACATGCCAAATACAAACAACACTATGAGAGATACAGTTCTGCCAATCACAATGGCATTTTTACTGCTGCTTACATTTTCGTTGATAGCACGGGCAGAATCAGAATTTTCTCTTACCCCCTCACTGATGCATTTTGACTACACTGAATTCTCATACAATGGCACTGTACTTGATAGAGAAACCGGCTGGGTTCCCGGCATACAATTTCAGCTTGCACATGACATTAATGATCAACTAAATATCGAACTTGGAATAAGTACTTATGGTGGGAATGTTGATTATGCCGGTCACACACAATCTGGGTTACCGCATAACACGCGAACAAATGAAGGACTGACTCGAATTGATACTCGCTTTATTGCACCTTTACTTCCTGATACCAACATCTATCTCGCTACAAAATTTCATCAATGGGATAGAAATATTTACAGCAACAATGGTGTTGCCGGGATATTTGAACAATACCAGTGGTGGGAAATTTCAGTGGGTGGCAGGATTTCATTTTGGATTAAAAACAACCAGGCATGGATAGCAGATATAGCCATACTAAGAACCATCAACCCCACTCTTTATGTCGACCTGTCCAGTGTAGATGCAGGCAATGCAGATCTTAATCTCGGTTCAGACACCGGTGCCCGCTTACAACTTATGTGGGAAATATCTACTAATGAGAGATACACATACGGCATTAATACTTTCTACGAGATCTGGGATTTTGGTATTAGTGATACGAAAAACACAACCGGTGGTTCATCGAGCTTTTCAATTTTTGAACCTAGAAGTGAAACCAGACATATCGGGATACAATTCCAGTTGAACTTTAAACATTGAAAAACCCAAAGTGTCGAGTGTTTCACGCTTTTAAGCTGTCTTTCTCAGTTAATAAAACATAGAATATTCACCAATAATTTCACTTAGAACGAGTGCAAGTTGTTGTTCAAAAAAACTATAGGAGATTAACAATGTCTGGATTTTTATCAAAAACAAGTTTAGCAATATTACTTTCATCCACCATGATATTCGCTGGTTGTGGCAGCGATAGCGGTGGCACTAGCGGTGGCACTAGCGGTGGCACTAACATTAACACTATCCCAGCCGCAATTGATTCAACCAACGCAGAAGCCATAGGAAAAGCAGCCGGCGAGGCCATTCAAATTGCTGATGCTACAAATGACTTGCCTAGTGCTATCGTAACTAGTTCGACGGGATTAACCGAAATAGATACTATTTTTATTGATGCCGCCAATGCAGCCCTGAATGCCTCGACTAGCCTGCCTACTGGCGTGGATGCAACCACTAGCACATGTAGTTCTGGTACTGCATCAATATCGATGACTGGAACTACAGGCCCAGTAGATTTGACAATGACTTACAACAACTGCGTAATGCTTGCGAACCCTGCCATAACAGTAAGTGGCACATTCGAAATACATTACGATAATATTGGTGATATCTATGCAGGCTTTACGTTCACCTATACCAACTTTACAGTCATAAACAGCTTAACGAGCTTAACTACAACCATGAACATGACCGTGGTCTGCAGTGACTACCTTACATGTACTACTAGTTCTGATTTTACTGGCACCGACGGCATCACCCACCGCGTAAGTAACTTTAGTATCACCGGCGATGCTACATTTGGATTTGATGGTACGGCTACTTTTTCCCATGGCACCTACGGTAGCGTAGACATCGATGCCACCGGTATTACTTATGGTGCCTGTGGTGCTTATCCTGATGGTGGCACGGTGGCTTTCAGTAGCACTAATGGATCTTCTGGAACAGTAATATTTAATGCCAACTGTACAGTATCAGGAACCTGGAATAATGGAACTGCATCTGGAAGTTTTTAGATAGCTTTCTATCTAAAACAGAAAAACGCGGGCACTGCCCGCGTTTTTTTTGCCTTACTAGTTATAAAAAATACCTAAAAATCTCTTCTTACTCCGCACGCCTAAAATCATCAAATACCGAATAAACATCACTCTCCCAGCGCTGGAAAATAATTCGATCTTTCTCATCATCAACCATCATCGCAAAGGCCATGGGGTTGGCTGTCACCAATAAGGTATCTCCACCTTCGGCAAATATTGAAACTTTGGGCGGCAGATAAGGAATCATTTCAGGATATTTATTAGTCAGGTATTTTATTTCATCAGTTTTACCTACAAATACAACACGGTACATATCCGTTTTGTAGCCCATACCCGTTAAGCCAACATCAATACGCTGAACTCTGGCTACTGTATAACCGTGTTCTCTAAGCGATACCTGCAGGTTGGTCATCGCTTCTGAAAAAGACAAGGGAGAACGAGCCATGATCAAGTCTGAAGCAACCGCATTGGCACTAACGAAACAAAACAGCAAGAAACTTTTTAGGAAAGTATTCATAATGAGGCATCCTCTAGAATACTTTCATAGGTTTCTGTCATTGCCTTGCAGGCATCATTCAAGCCATCATTATTGAATAGCTTACTCAAACGCATGGGGTTGATGGTCATCATCTGAACTTTGCCCTCATGCTCGACAACGGTGACACGACACGGCAAAAACATGCCCACTCGCGGATCGATACTCAATGCCTCAAACAAAAAATTAAAATTACAGAAATGCAAAACCACCTGTTTTTTATTTTCCTTACCCTCATCGACAAACCCATGTTCCAGATAATCGGTTCGGATTAATTTGAAGTTCTGATTTTCAATGGCCTGCTTCAGGTTCTCAACGGTTTCTTCAAGACTATAAGGTGATTCAACAATGATGGCAGCACCGTTCTTTTCATCACTAATTGAAGTTGTTTCAAGCTTTTGGAAAGAACGAACATAGGCAACAACATCATTAATATCTTTTTCTTTTAAGCCAGCCTTTAGCAGAGACACCATGGGTGTACCATCACGACCATGAATCAATGTATTCTTAATCATCATATCGCTGGCTGAAGCAAGAAAACCTGAGTTATTTAATGCCGGAGCAATAATAGGTAAGTCCCGTTTTCTTGAAAACGTTACACCTGTTCCCTTACCGCCTTTACCATCTTCACCATGACATTGTGCGCAGCGTTTCAAAAATAATTCCTTGCCGTTTTTTTTGTCGCCGGTGACCGGAGTGGAGTCAAATTTAACCATAGGCATATCGGTCCAGCTTCGCACATGACCGACAATTGCCTTGACCTGCGCATCACTCAATTGTGGGAACGCAGGCATGATTCGACCAGGACGACCCACTCGAATTGTTCTATTCAAATATTCATTAGAAACACTGTTGATAAAGGAAGGCAATGATAGCGGCACGCCGACGCCCCCTTTACCTTCGCTGCCATGACAGGCTGAGCAGTGCTTATCAAATAGTGCCTTGCCATCCGGTGCAGCATTAGCAATACCGGAAACAATCAGCAGAAAAAAAAGAACGGTAAATTTAATCATCTACACCTCTACAACAATATGCATATACTGCTACTTCTACAAAATGAGCACATTGATTTTAATCAAGAGCCTATGTTTAACCCGGCGGCCAGTTCATTCTGCGACCACCCATAATATGTAAATGGATATGGAAAACGGTTTGCCCGGCACCTTCATTACAATTCATCACCAGACGGTAACCGCTTTCTTCAATACCTTCCTGTTTAGCTACAGCTTGGGCAGCCAATACCATTTCACCAACAATGTTCTTATCATCGGCAGTTAATTCATTAACTGTTGAAATATGTTTACGGGGAATTACTAATATATGAGTAGGTGCTTGAGGATTTAAATCTCTGAACGCAATCACCTGATCATTTTCAAAAATTTTGTCACAGGGGATTTCACCCTCAACAATTTTACAGAACAAACAATCACTCACGATCCATCTCCAAACAATAATTAAAGAAAAAAACTATAAGCCTATTTTTTGTCGACCTGAAAAAGCGTGCGCCAATGTGCCTGCATCAATATACTCCAGTTCGCCGCCTAATGGCACTCCGTGTGCGATGCGAGTTGCTTCGACACCGTGATCTGCCGCCATCTCGGAAATATAATGCGCCGTGGTTTCACCTTCAACCGTGGGATTCGTCGCCAGAATTAATTCCTGCACCTCCCCCGAAGCCAGGCGCTGCTCTAACAACTCTAAACCCAATTCCGAAGGCCCGATACCATCGAGTGGTGATAGATGTCCCATCAAAACAAAATATTTACCGCGAAATTCGGCTATATGCTCAATTGCCATAACATCAACGGGTGACTCAACCACACACAACTTGCTTCTATCTCGCCCTGTATGACTGCATATATTACATAGATCTGTTTCACTCAGGGTTCGACAAGATTGGCAGCGGCCAATTTTAGCCACGGCTTCATCAATAGTACGCGCCAGATGTGTTGCACCATCACGGTCGCGCTCCAGTAAATAAAAGGCCATGCGCTGTGCTGACTTGGGGCCAACGCCCGGCAGGCATTTGAGCGCATCAATGAGTTGTTCTAGTAGCGGGGACAAACTAAATACTATGCCTTAAAAAGGAAGTTTCATTCCACCGGGCAAATTCAAACCCGCAGTGACACCCGACATTTTTTCTGCCGATTGCTGCTCAATTTTTCTTACTGCATCATTCACCGCAGCGGCGACTAAATCTTCAATCATTTCTTTATCATCAGACATCAGGCTATCATCTAAATCAACTTTGCGTAATTCATGACGGCCATTCATCAGTACCTTAACCATGCCACCACCGGACTGGCCTTCGACTTCCATATTGGCAATTTCTTCCTGCGCTTTTTTCATATCTTCCTGCATTTGTTGCGCCTTGCGCATCATGCCACCCATTGCACCTTTCATCACTTTTCTACCTCTTTAACTCTTCAAGATTATATTAATATTGTTTTCAACCAACCGGCTTAACCGAACCCGGCACAATCTCTGCATTGAAATTATCTTTCATAGCCTGGACAAAACTATCGCCTTCGATAGAGGTTTCTGCCTGCTGCTGGCGTTCACCGGTTTCACGTGCCTGCGATTGAGCCGGTGTTTCAATTTTCTGATTAACCGCCTCAGTTTTAGCACCTGTATTAACAACTATCTCTAACCGTAAATCTTTATCAAAATATTCACACAGCGCCTGCTTTAACCTTGCTTCACTTTTGGCATTGCGCAGTTGTTGATGCCCCGCATCAACAGCCAGTGTCACCGTGTTATCTTCAATGCTCTGCAAGACACAATTAGCCGCCAACTGTTTAACCATACCGTTAATAGCCAGGCCTTCCAGAATGTCTCGCCAGTCGCGACTGTCACGATTGACAGCATTGGATAGCGGACTGGCTGGTGGAACAGGGCTGCTTATTTCAGATGGCGTTGGTTCAGCTATCTTAGGTTGCGACGCCTGTGGAGATGCGGCAGGCGCAGACACGGGTGCGGGCGCAGCTTGTGTATTCTGAGAAGGCTGAACAGCAGGCGCGTTTGCGGTAGCATTCGTTGCCGTAACTACCACCTGCCCTGTTGATGCTGGACGAAATGACAACATACGCAACAACACCATTTCAAGACCGCTGCGTAAATCGGGCGACAGCGGCAAATCACGACGACCGATTAATGCAATCTGATAAAACAACTGTAAATCTTCCGAACTCAATTGCTCGGATAAGGCCAGCACTGCTTCGCGCTCACTGATGTAATCATCCAACGCTTCCGGTACTTTTTTTGCAAGCGCCATGTGATGTAACAGACTCAACAATTCAGCCAGCACATTTTCATAATCTGGCGTCAGTTCGGCGAGTGTCGCAACAGCCGCTAGCGTTGCAGAAGCATCACGGTTAACCAAAGCCCTGAGAATATTCAATACTTTATCGCGTGAGATGGTTCCCAGCATTTCACGGATTTCATTTTCATGAATGCTGCCACCGCCAAAAGCCAGGGCCTGATCCATCAAACTGAGCGCATCGCGCATACTGCCATCAGCCGCTTCGGCCAATAACTGCAGCGCAACAAGATCGTGTTCAACCCCATCGGTTTGCAGGATGTTCTGCAAATGCGAAATAATCAGGCTCACTGGCAGACGCTTAAGATTGAACTGCAGGCAACGAGAAAGAATCGTGACCGGTAATTTTTGCGGGTCAGTCGTCGCCAGCAGAAACTTCACATGCGGTGGTGGTTCTTCCAGTGTTTTTAGCAGTGCATTGAAACTGCTCTTGGAGAACATGTGTACCTCATCGATGAGATACACTTTATAACGACCACGCGTCGGTGCGTACTGCACGTTTTCCAGCAACTCGCGGGTATCATCAACACCGGTGCGGGAAGCCGCATCGACCTCGATCAAATCAACAAAACGACCTTCGGCGATCTCAAGACAGGAGCCACATTCACCACAGGGCGTAGAAGTAATGCCCTTTTCACAATTTAATGCTTTGGCAAAAATACGCGCAATAGTAGTTTTACCCACACCGCGGGTGCCGGTAAACAGATAAGCATGGTGTAAGCGGTCTTCATCCAGGGCATTAACGAGGGCTCGTTGAACATGCTCCTGACCGACCAGTGTTTCAAAATTAGCGGGGCGCCATTTACGAGCGAGAACCTGATAACTCATTGTATTCGCCCCAGGTTATACGTTTTTTGCTTGCCTGATATTTGAATTACCATCGCCATCACTCAATGCAAATAGAATACTTCCTTTGATATGCCCTGCTGAGCGCAAAGCAAAAAATTAGGTGGCAACCTGCCCCAGCCACACCCCGGCACCCGATGTCACCACTACCGTTGCTTCCTTCCGGACCTGGCGGAGTTCGCGGTTAATCGTCGCGAGGGGACCGAAACAGGTCACCATAAGGGGGTGGATTATATATGGATTTTAACCGTCTGTAGAGTTAAACGACATTTAAATGGTTATAATATATCAACTCAATAATCTACCAGCCTTTTAAGCGACTCATCACATGACAAAAACACTACGCATTGCCACACGCCAAAGTCCGCTCGCCCTCTGGCAAGCCGAACACGTTAAACGACGTCTACAAGAAGCCCATGCCGGACTTGAAATTGAACTCATCACCATGAAAACACAGGGCGATAAAATTCTCGACACACCGTTAGCCAAAATCGGTGGCAAAGGCCTGTTTGTCAAAGAACTGGAACAGGGCATGCTCGAAGGCCGCGCCGACATCGCTGTACACTCTATTAAAGATGTACCGATGGAATTTCCCGAAGGCCTGTTTTTATCTACCATCCTGGAAGGCGAAGAGCCCTGCGATGCCTTTGTCTCCAACAAATTCAACAACGTCGACGAACTACCCGAAGGCGCCATCGTCGGCACCTGCAGCCTGCGCCGCGCCTGCCAGCTACTCAATAAACGTCCCGACCTGAAAATCAGGGATCTACGCGGCAATGTAAATACACGCCTGGCCAAACTCGATGCTGGTGAATTTGACGCCATTATCCTCGCCTGCGCCGGCCTGATCCGTCTGGAAATGTCAGAACGTATCCGCCAGAGAATTCCATCTGAACTGATCCTGCCCGCCGTCGGCCAGGGCGCAGTCGGCATCGAAAGTCGCGTGGGTGATGAAGATACCCTCGCCCTGCTCGCCGTACTCGACCACGCCGACACCCGTGATCGCGTGGTCGCCGAGCGTGCCTTCAACCACCGCTTACAGGGTGGCTGTCAGGTACCCATCGCCTGCCACTCCATACTCGAAGGCGACACGCTGAAAATGCGTGGACTGGTCGGTGAAATCGACGGCAGCCGCATCATCGAAAGTGCCATCAGTGGTTCACGCCACGATGCCGAAAAACTCGGCATCGAACTGGCTAATGACCTGTTAGCACAAGGCGCAAAAGAAATACTGGATAAGCTCTACAGCTAAGCCTTATCGATTGCATCCGGACGCCAAGTCACGTAACCTTGCGCCCCTGATTCTGGCAGTCCGCTGACAGATCAAAACAAACTGGAGAGATGTCCGAGAGGCCGATGGAGCACGCCTGGAAAGCGTGTATACGGTTAAACGTATCGAGGGTTCGAATCCCTCTCTCTCCGCCAAACATGCAATAAAATCAAAAGGTTGCAAATGGACTTTGCATATACCCAACAACCTACCCAACAAAAATAAAATACTGCATTACTCTTTTACAGTCGCAAGAAATTCGCTCTTCACTTCATATCAACACAATGTTTGTATTTTTGGGGAATCAAAAAACATGATTAATTCATTTTTGATGAAATTCTGCGTACTTTTAATATGCATTACTTCACTTCCTATACATGCAGGGGATTACGGTAATGTCACGGTAAGGGAAGTTACCAGTATTTATGATGCCGATACATTTCGAGTTAATATCAAGATTACCCCCCAATCGTTGGTGAAAACATTCCTATTCGGGTTAAGGGAGTAGATGCGCCTGAAATCAGGGGTAAGTGCGAATCAGAGAAAATAGCCGCTAGAATGGCAAAGAAATACACTGAGGAAACACTAAGGGTTGCCAAGGTGCTAGAGTTAAGAAATATTGAACGTGGTAAGTATTTCAGGGTACTGGCTGATGTTTATACGGATGGTAAGAGCCTAGCAGAGGGGCTGATTGAATCAGGCCATGCTAGGGCTTATGATGGTGGTAAGCGTTTGGGGTGGTGTAACTAAGGAATCCATGTATGAAAGATATATATAACGAATTCTTATTACATTTCTGCAAGGTCGGTTTTGCATGCACTAATACAGAGCCTAATTGGCTAGGATGGATTTTTATTGCTATCGCATGCTGGGTCACATTAGCAATTATATTTACTATAAGCATTGTTATTTACAACCTCTTTAACTAAACAAAGTTTAGAGCTTTACGCTTATTTAAAAACTTAATCGAAAATCAACATATAACAAGTCGTTCGAGCGTAACTAGACGATAAACCCGTCTAGCCCATCAACTCGAATATGATGCCATTAAAGGAGGGGTTATGATTAAGCTCATTTTGGTTGG
>Ga0224506_10000064_pt1 | contig 111442 bp, 95 predicted proteins | sample SF_Jan12_sed_USG_2_FD_169108 | JGI IMG/M metagenome (GOLD analysis project Ga0224506, IMG submission 169108) | Sediment microbial communities from San Francisco Bay, California, United States - SF_Jan12_sed_USGS_8_1 | ecosystem: Environmental > Aquatic > Marine > Sediment | place: USA...
CTATGACTTCACCGTATGGAGGCTTGTACGGTTTTCTTGTCGTATGGGGTAAGCCCAAACTGCCTGGCGGAATACGCAAAAAAACGCTATTCCGCCCTACGGTGTTGCTGTTTCCCGGATTCAAGCTACGCTTCGGAGTAACGCAAGGGGAATTCCTGTAGGGTGGGCAAGCTTTTATTGCCCACACGGGCCATAGCTGTTCAAAGCACTTTTGCTATTCCTGCCACAACCTTTCTTGTAGCGGGTAGGGCGGAATAGTCTCTCCCGGCTCCTGCCTTTCGCGACACTTGTGCGTCCTGAATTTCGGCTTGCGTATTCCGCCAAGGAGATTTTACGCTGCCACATTAGCACTATGACTTCACCGTATGGAGGCTTGTACGGTTTTCTTGTCGTATGGGGTAAGCCCAAACTGCCTGGCGGAATACGCAAAAAAACGCTATTCCGCCCTACGGTGTTGCTGTTTCCCGGATTCAAGCTGCATCCGCGCTACGCTTCGGAGTAATATAAAGAGCAAGTTTGGTTGGTTCGTATTGATGAGTTTAGTGTTTAGTGGCCGATCTTGCGGAAATTGTCTGAATAGTCGCGGTATTGGCTAGTCAATCTATTTTTCTAACCATCGTCTGAGCTGTTCCCGAATATAGTCGGCGGATAGGCGTTCTTGTTCCAGGCGTGCATCTGGGGTATTTAGCAAGGTGTCATACAGTTCAATTTCCTCGGCGCGTAAGCGTGTGGGTAGTTTTTCACAGGGGGAGTTTTCTGTGACGGCACGGTGGCGGAATTGCCGATAGGTTTCTTTGTCCATCATAATGCTGTTCAGGTCGGGCATATGTTGGCGGGCGTCGCTGAGAATTTTAAAACCCCAGGTATCGATATCACCCCAATAAACCGTATTCTTGGATTTAAACCAGGGGGCTTGTAGCCAGCTTACGTTAGCGCCACCACCGAAGATGGCAATGGTGTCATCCAGTGGCGGCAGAGCGTAGCCCGATTGCAGGTTTTCCACAATGATGAGTTTACTTGCCGGTAAAGGGGATTGTATCAGCGTTTGCGAGGAGAGTTGCAGGATGTTGAAGCCGCCCATTTGGTTTTGCGTTTTTTGGCAGAGCGGTCGAATGCTTAGCCAGGCATTGGGTGGTTCGGAGCAATTGAGCCATGCGGATAGTCCGCCGCTTTGGCTGATGTCACCTTGTGTGTGGCAATCCATTAAGTCCGAGATCAGAGTGTAATGCTTTTCCAGAAACTTGGTGTCGACACCGACTAAGGGCAGCGCACGAAGATATCCTGCTTGACCCATACCTTGGTGCAATTGGGGTAGCAGTTGGGGGACTAATTCAATATCTCCCCTGTCCATTTTTTCCAGCGATAGTAAGTGTTGCACCAGCACCGGGTGTAACTCGTCATTAAACGCCAGGACGGGTGCCATGATTTCCTGCCAGCGATGGTTTCGTTTCACGGCTTGCGGTCCCAGGAAGCGAATCAAGGCGTCCAGGTTTTCCAGATGAAGCTTAACGGGAATGTCGTGTTGGCCCAGTTCCCGGTATTGTTTTTGCTCCCAGCTTACTTGGAGAGAAGTCGCTTGTTGCCATTGTTTGATGTAGTCGTGAAAATGACTCACCGCCTGCAGTGCTTGGGCACCGGTGGGTGCTTTTAATGAAACACTGAGCGGAAAGCCGCGTTTACCGGTGAGCCGATCGCGTAAATTACGGGGATTATCCCACTCTTTTTGGCGCAGAATGTTTCGAACGGACTCGGGTAACAAGCCCCAGTCTTTTGTGTTGTGGCCGTCGTTCACGCGGGTTCAGGACTCAGCTGATTCGGCTGGGAATTCGAATGAGAATTCTGGTGAGAGCCCAGCTCAATGCCCAAGTCAGTAGCAACAGTTGCGGTGAGTTCTGCATTGGCCTGCATCTTGTCCAGTTCTTCCCAAGTCACTTCACACAGACGGCTTTCGTGGGTTTCCACATCACGCTCTGCAATTAACAGGGAACGGGCCGATTCCCGCGCCAGGTTGAGGTTTTTATATGGGGTGATCAGATTAATGTGAATGTGCAATTCTTTGAACACCCTTAATACCCGTCGGCTTACCGCTTCTGCCGTGTTGGAGAAAGCTTCATCCAGAAACACCGTGCAGTAAACCGGTTTGTCGTGACCGTCCGGGGTTAACACATAGGCCAGACTGGCTGCCACAATGGTTCCGGCAAAGGATTCTTTTTCGCCACCGGATTTACCGCTGGATGACATTAATACATCGCGAATTTTTCCTGTTTGCGCTTCCACTTCTTCGGCGAAGAAAGTGAGTTGATAGCGCGGGTCCAGCAGTCGCAGACTTTCTTTGTTGTGTGCCGTGGTGCTATTACTGGCTTTATCCAGTAGGGTGATGACTTCCTGCAAGTGACGAAAGCGTAACTCATGGTCGTCGCTTCCCGCTTCGGACAAAACGCGTACTAACATGCGGTTGAATTCCTGCACGTGTTGAAATTGTTCCGGTTTAATGCCTAAACGTAAATGCGAACCGACGCGAAACTCGGTTCGACACAAAACCCGGTTAATGACGTCGATGCGTTCACTGATTTCCTCTTTTTCCGCGTCAATCCGCGATTTAATACCGGCCAGGGAATAGGTGGTGTGTTTATTTAAACGTTCTTTGAATTTGTCGACTAAGGCGGGCAGGCCTTCGGCTTCCAGTTTGTGCAGATGTTGCAGATACTCGTCCATACTGTCCAGGCTGCGGCCCCAGTCGGAGGCAATGGTTTGCCAGGTTTCCTTGGCATAGAAGCTGGACATGATAGCCACGGCACGGTTACCGGCGTTGCTTTTTCGTGTTTCCGCTGAGTGATTTTGCTTGCTAATACTCTCTCGGCAGTGGTTTTCAAGTTGCTGAGCCGTATCTAGCTTGTCGGGTGTAATGGTACCAATGCGCTTGGTCAGTAGCTCCCTGACCCAATCTTCCAACCCGGTTTCCGCGATGTTCCAGGTCAGTTCCAAAGCGTTTTGCGCCGTTTCGATTTCTTTTTCGTGTCCGCCAATAACTTTATTCTGGGTGACTTTTTCCACTCCAATTTCGGCCAACTTTTGCTTTGCGTCTTCCCAACGTTGTTTTGCTTGTTCCAGATCACTGCCGGAGCTTTCCAGAGCCTGTAAATCCAAGCGTTGGTTTTGCAGGATGCTTTGCCAATGAGGGGCATTGATGTCCTGCCACTGAAACTCTCCGAGTTGTTTCCAAAACTGCGCTTTTGCCACCATTTGGTCCATCGCTTTACGCCGGATTTGGGTTTGACGTGTCAGCTCCCGGATCTCAGTTTGCAGTTGTTCTGCTTCGCTGCGCAGGGTGGCCAGCCGCAGTTTGTTGGAAAAACCCAACTGCCACTGACGTTTGTCGTCTATGCGCTGTCGGTCTTTTTTCTCAAAGCGGCCTTTGTCAAAGTGAATTAAACCCTGCTCGGTCAGGGAAAACGGTGTGCGGTCCAGCGCTTCAGTGGAATCCACGCAATGTAAATCAAAACGCTGTAAGTGTTGTTTGAGCCATTCCCGGTAAGGATGTTCTCGCCATTGCAGTTTTCTTAAAAAACCGTCACTTTTAAACGTTGCCGTGCCTTTGTGGGTTTGCGTCGATGTTGTTACGGCTTGCACACGCACATGCAACCCCGTGTGGCGTTGGTTCAGCCACCGAGTGATCAGTGACAAGCGGGCTTCGGGAACCGCCATGGTGGTGCGCAAGCCTCCCAAGGCCCGTTCGATAGCGCCCTGCCAGTGGCGCTGTTCCGGGTTGACGTCCATCAGCTCGCCGAGAAATGGTACATCATCCGGGGCGAGTTGAAGTGACTGACACATTTCATCACGCAGACGTTGGTGCGCAATGTCGATATTGGAATTGGGCCGCGATGCGATAGCTTCGATTTCCTCATCCAGGTCTTTTTTGGTTTGCTGTGCCTGGGATAACCCGACAGCGGTTTGGGCAAAAGCGTCTTCCGCCGCTGTTTTTTCCTGTTCCGTCGTTTCCAAAGCCGTTTGTTGCTTGTCCAGATTGGCTTGGAAAGTGGACTCGTTGAGTGTGGGGTCCAATTCCAGGGCTCGAGTAATTTCCTGGTATTGGGATGCCTGTCGGGTTGTTGATTCCAGTTTTTCCCGAGTGCGTTCAATGTCCTTTTTCAGCTCCTCAATGCGGTTTCCGCCCAGATTCAGGTATTCTCCATGGAGACGTTCGGTACGTTCCCTTGCAGCAATTTCGCGCGCCTCGATCTGTTGTAAGCGTTGTTCCGCATCCTGAAGGGTGAGTTTAAGTTGCTGTAAACGTTCACTCCAGAGTCGATGCATTTGTTCAGCAAAATACACCGGCAAGCCTTCCAGTTCGGCGCTGAATGCGGCGATGTCTTTTTTGGCTTGTTCTAATTCCTCAGCCACATCCGGTAGGGCTGCCAATGTGTCGCGTTGGGCGCGGGCATCCAATAAACGGTTGTGAACGCCATCGAGGTCGTCAAACTCCAATACCGCCTTGCGGGCATGGTCGCGCACCAGGCTGGGTTCCAGTACCAGTTCTCGAATGAGTTTGGTCAGGTCGTCGATTTTTTTCAAACCCAGTGCACGGGATAACAGGGCAGGTGCGTTGCTGTTCTCCATGTGCAGCAATTTACGGTAGACTTCCTGATACGCAGCAAAGTTATCATCGCAGGACATGATGAGTTTGTCATCGCGCAGGAATTGTTTTAATGTGCGAGCGTTTCCTTCACCGAAAGCCTGCAGCATTTCTTCCAGTTGTAAATTTCTTTTGGCGACAACGTAGATTCGTTTCAAATCGGCCAGTGCGTTGCTGGATTGGGTCATCCAGAACAAGGCGGCGATACTGATCTGCGAACCGTCTTCGCTGCGATAAAATGCCCTGAGTCCGCTGACCGTGGCTCCGGCGCGTTTGTTTTGAGTTTGGGTTTGACTGCCATCGTGGGTACTGCCAAAGCTGCCGCGAATATATGAGATCAGGCTGCGGTCCGTACGGTCACCTTGAGCGGCGGCAATATTAAAATTCGCACCGCCTGCAGGTAAGAGCAATGCCATCAGTCCATCAATTAAAGTGGATTTACCTGCGCCGTTATCGCCCGTCACCAGAGTGCCGTGGGGATCAATGTGTGCCGTATGTAAGCCGTGGAAAGAACCCCAGTTATAAACGGACAATTCCTCCAGGCGGATTTGGCCAGCCGCAAAAAGACCGGGGAAGTCGGTTTGCTCTTGATCAAACATCATTAGCCTCACTTACTCCTGCGGTATTGTCAGCTAATTGAGTGTATTCATTAAACAGTTGTTCCAGGAATTCGGCATTGACTACATAGCGGATTACCGGAGTGATCTCAAAGCGTTCGTTATCGCCGGAGACGTATTGAATCAAGCGTTTTTCCTTCATGTTTTTTAAAGAGCTGTTTAGTTTACGTCGGTCGCTCTTGCTGCTGTTGGTTAAGGGCAGAAACGGCGTCAGTCGGGCTTCGATTCGGTCGATGTCAATAAAGATTCGTTGCTCGCCCGCCGTTTCGCGTTCCTGAAAATGCTTACGTAGCACCAGTAACAGCAAAGTGTCGTATAGTGTCAGGGTGCGGCGGGAAATGAGCGAAACGCTTTCCTCTTCATTGTCTTCGGTTTCCTGTTGTAACAGTACCGCCACTTCTGCACGCTCATCTACCAGTACCGTTAGAAACATATTATCCAAGTGGGCTTGAATGGCAGGCAGTTCCTTTTGCAAGGCTTTAAATAGTTGTTGCTTACTGCTTGCGAGAATAACGCCGTGACGCAGCAGCCCCACCAAGGCTCGGCGGGCTTCCACGGATAAGGGTTTGAAAACCGTTGTATCACCTGAGTAGGTGTCGTCGCTGCTATTTTCGGGCAAAGTCTCAACATCATGCGCCACTGCTGAGTCTGCCATTTCTGAATCTGCAATGGTTGAATCGCTGTGAATCATAATACCAATTCCTCCAACTTCTGTGGAAATTGCTGGGCGCTCATCAGGTATCCGGGAATTTTGGCAAGGATCTTTTCACCCTTACGATCTTCAATTTCCACCGTTTCTCTATTGTCCATCTCCGCGGCCCCTACCGCTTTGGCTACACGCAGGAATGCCACCAGTTCTTCCAGGCCCGAGGTGACGGGTTGTAGTTTGATAAGCCCACCTATGCTGAGGGGGCCCTGTTGTTGCAACAAACTGCGCATACGTGTTGCTACTTCAACGATTTTAACGGCATGCAGTTGTTCCAGCATGGCTTGGCTGGGAGTGCCACTGTTTTCTTTTGCTTGTACTTCGCTGGTATCCAATTGTTCATCGGGACTGCAGAGGCGCATGCTTTGGGGCGAGCGGACGCTGGTTTTACCACTGAGTAATTCCAGGGGAAGACATTGATTCAAACTAAACTCCTGGTCTTTAAAACGCACGGCAATGCGTTCCAGTTTCCCCAGTAACTGTTCCACTTTGCGGTTTTCCAAATGGGCGCCGCTCTCCACGTAGGCTCGCAGACTTTCCTCGGTTCTTCGGCGTACTTTAAAAACCCGTTCGCTTTCCCGAGTCAACTCGCGTACCAGTTGACCCAGAAAACGGTTTTCATCAGGCCGCAGATATTGAGCCGCGGCACGGCTGAGTAAGGAACGTAGTTGTTCTCTAAACTCCATATTGCGGTTCTGATCGCATAACAGTTGGAAGAAGCCTTCAAAAGCACGACCGGCATCCGAGTTGGAGAGCAGTTCTTCCTTTTCCAATAGATTTTGCAGCACTTCACCGCGGTTGCTGTCACTCTCAATCATGGAAACGCGTAAATCCTGGTCCAGTTGTCGGATTTCGTCCTCCACGCGGCGGAAATCACCGGTTAAAACGGAAGCCAATTGGTAGACTTCACGTATACGTTCCCGCTGTTCCGCATCGCTCAGTTTTTTGATAATACCCGCATTGAGGTCGTCTATTTCACGTTGTAGTTCGGCTTTGCGCGACTCCAACAGGGTTATACGTTCAGCGGAATTGGGGCTTAGTGCGGCAGCCAAATCTCGTACCGCATTCTGAACAATGCGCAAATGGGATGCGGTGGCTTTGTTGTCTCTTTTGTCCAGAGACTCGCAGAAGCGCAATGCCGTTTCGCAGGCATCGGTTTTGCTGAGGTGGTCATCCGATTCTCTCAACCAGCCTGACTGTATCCATTCACGCAGATAGGCAGCTGCGGATTTTTCGCTTTCAAACCAGTCTTCTTCCCGCCATTGGCTTAAATCCAATTCCAGCGCCGCTTTGGCACGGCTGAAAACCACATCGTTGTTTTCTTCAAATAGTTGGGAAATGAACGCCAGGATCAACGGCGCGTTATTGGCCCGCAGTAGTCGCCAGGCCGCGTTATCCTGTAAGCGGCGGCGGTAACGGGCGTATCGTTCAAGAACACTCATGGTTTGCTTATCTATAGGTCTAAATACCGTCACTATAATTGAAAACGACTACCAGGTCGAACCAGTCTAACTTATTGAAAAATTAGTATGTTATCTTAGGATGGTGGCGTATTATGACTTTCGGAAAGGCGGGGGTTGTGGTCGATGCTGGGTGCTTGATGCTTTACGTCGGCTCGGTGGAATACGCAAAAAACGCAATTCCCTGTGGTTACGGGGCAATTGGTTCCGTAAGCAAGGTAGCCCGGATACAGCTTGCGGACTCCGGGGTACCGTCGAAACCGAGTAGCCGGTGGAACATATTTTTTCACGGTGAATCTGCGAAACCGTCAATCGTCGATGGGTAAATCGCGTCGAAGACTGGCCGTATTCTTCGTTTCATAAATTTGTTAAGAAGGGTTGGTTGGACCGGGGATGGGGGCAGGGGTTTATTGTGAGTCCGGGGAATTTGGTGAGTGATTCCCGGATTTCGCAGGCTGCTACGTTTCTCCATCGTAACTCTTTGCAGGGCAATTCGTTGTGTAGACGAATGGCGTAGCGTATTACAATGTGCGAAAGGTGGGGTTGTTGTTACGGTTTATTTCTTGGATTTATCGGCAAGATTTAAATCGTCACTCAATAATTCATCCAGGCTGGGTGGTTGCTTGGCCGTCTTGGTAGGACGAAATTGGTTGAGTTCCCGTTGCAGCTCACGAATGGTTTGCATGTGTCGCTTGTTTTCGTGTTCCATGTTGGTTAATTTGCGGTTCGCTTCGACCAGTTTCTCTTTGGTTTTGGCAATGGTTAATAAGTCTACATCGGAGTCTGCGGGCAGGTCATCGCGATTGTGCAGCATGGCGTGCAAGCGATCGTTATCCTGTTCCAGCGTCTGTATACACAACAGCAATTGGTTTTGCGATCCCTGCATTTCTTGGAGCTTGCGATTCAGTTCCGCCACGGCATCGGAGTTTTCCGATTGGGATAAAGACTCTTTTAAGGAATCAATGGATTCAAACTGCCGGCTGATAATGGTGCGCAGTCGCTGAATATCGTCATTCGTTGTGTCTATGCTGACTTCAGGCACTGTACGAACGCGGTCTAATGTGGGTATATATCCACTGGATTCTTCCTCCCGAGGCGGTGTTGATTGCTCAGTTGGTGTGGGTTCTGTCACCGGATGGTGGCTTATGAATGTGGAAATTCGGTCGCAGATGTGTTGCCAATAGCTGTCGTTTGTTTGAGGTTCTTCCAACGCACTGATTTCCGACTTGAGAAACATCATACGTTTTTCCAGCAGATCGGATTGTTGTTGGGGACATTGTTGCATTTTGTCCTGAGTTTCCGATATGACTTGTTCGAGGTATTGCTTAAACTGATTTTTGTCTTCCGTGATTGACTTAATTTTGATTTTCAGTTTTTCCAATTGCAACAAAAGGTTTCTATTTCTACGTACCACCACCACGGCGAACGCGATCGCAATCAATGCTATTTCGGCAAAGGTCAATACGCTCAGTATCGCAGATTGTGTCATCGGATTTCTCTAGGCGGCTTTTTTCCGGGCCTCTGCAGGTGCATCCGTTTCACCTTTACCATGCGCGGCTTTCATCTTCTTTTTACGCATCATATAAAAAACACCGCCGCCAATGGATAGCAATGTAATATTGATGCCAAGGAAAATCAGGATTGCAGTCAATATGCTGGGGCCGTGTTCTCCTTCACCGGCATCGTGTTCATCAGATTCTGCTATGTCTTTGTTGGGTTTGTTTTTCTCCGTTTGACGATTGTCTTTTTCCGGTTTCTTACCAGGCTTTGTGTCCTTTTGACCCTGCTCATTGGTTTTGTTCTTTGCTGGAGTGTCTTTGGCGCTATCGCCGTTGCGTTGATGGTTTTGCATGGTCGTATGGCTGTCATCTTGTGTTACTTGGTTTTCCGGTTTTTTCGTTATGTCCTGAGAATCTACCGGTGGCGGTGCGCTTGACGCAGATGCGGCACCGGTGGCTGGAATAGCCGGTAATTGCACGCCGGTGTCTTGGTTTTGCGGAGTGGCCGGGGCAGGGGTAGGAACCGGTCCTGATTGTATAGATTCCACAGGTTGTTGTGGTTGCGGCGGAGCAACAGGTTCTATGGAGCTTTGGCTTGACTGGGGTGCATTCGTCGAGTGGTTCAGTGTCTTTTGGCTATCGCCACTGGACGGACTTGCCGGCTGTGCAGGGCTTTGCGATGCAGAGTCGGTTGTTTGTTCTGTCGTTTGTATGGGTTTTTCATTCTTAAGGCTGGGGTCGTAGACGCTAACCTGCGAGGTTCGTTCTCGCGAAAAGGTTTTGGCATTTGCCACTGCGTCCAACTTGTAAATTCCGGCTGAGGGCAAGGCAATATGATTGATATATACTCCGTCGGTTTGCGTTACAGCCGGGTTGGGTTCCATCTCTAACTCATGGGTGCGACCTTCGGGGGTCAGTACTTTCAGTTGTATGGATACATTATCCAAAATGTTTTTCTTAGTAATAATTTTGTCGTTGTCTTCTAACCAAGCCTTTATTAACAGTCCCTCACCAATCGCGACTGCGGATGGTTCGGCGTTTAATTGCATTTTTAGATCGGTGATCACGTAAGCCTTATTTTTACCGGTGCTGGAGCCCAGTTTCCAGGTACCGGCTTGAGGTTTTCGGATGGTAATTAAATCGAAAGTTTCTGCAACGAACCACTTAACATTTTTTGGAGGGTTCTTCGCGTTGAATCGCTTACCGTCCGGTGACGCCAAAGACAGTACGGTTTTCTCTGAGTCTTTGGATCCCACGACAGTCACTTCCGTTATGGCTTTGTCGATCGTAAAGTTTTCACCGCTGAATGGCAGCATATTGGGTTGTTTGTTTTGTTCAAAAATCACGGCATAGACATCGTGCAGTTGCTTATCATTGGCTGCAATATTAAATTTTCCGCCGGTACTTAGAGCTATTTGTTCCAAGGTGGCTTGGTCCGATTCGGGTGTAAAAGCAATGGTGTGCAATTCCACGCCTTGCTGTTTCAGCATGGGTATGATTTCTTGTTGCAATCGTTGAGTTTGCTTTGCGGATGCTTGTGCGGATCCGAGGTCCATTTTTCCGTCTGACATGAGTACAATAATTTTTTTTCGATTGGGCATGGGATTTCGATTTAGCACTCGCAGGGCGCCGTCTATGGCTCCGGATAAATTGGTATATACGCCTCGATTGGAGATTTTGTCCACAGCGGCAAACAGGGATTGGCGTTTCCTGTCCGCTTTTGGGGGCGTCAAATAGGCCACTGGATATCCTTGGTCGGAAAAACTGACCACACTGACACGATCATCTTCGCTCAGCAAAGAAATGAATAATTTGGCGGCGGATTTGCGTAACTCTCGCGGATCGGTTTTTTTCATGCTGCCAGAACTGTCCATTACCAAAACCACATCTAGAATCGGGTTTTTCTCCGCGTGAACCGGCATACAGATCAACGCCAGCAATAGCAATGACAAACCCAATGGAGTGGTGCGATTAACCCCAAAGCATTGTTGGAAAATTGCCGATAATTTATTCATTACAGAGTCCATTCACTCGAGTCCGTTATCAGATACATCATCGGCATGGCAGATCGATTATTTAGCGCCAACGGTCGCCAAATGGCCGTAAGGGTTTAGCTCTAATGAGATATACGCGTTGGTCTTTGGAAGCTTTACACTGAAGGTTTAACGAAAACATCGGGAAAGTCTATGCGTCCTGCATACTTACAGTCAGTTTTGGAACAGGAGTTTAATGCCACCGATGCCGGACACCATACCCCGGTGATGTTGTGGGGGCCTCCTGGTGTCGGCAAGTCACAAATGGTGATGCAGGTGGCTCAAAGGTTTGACGTACCGGTCATAGATATCCGTCTGTCACAAATGGAACCCAGTGATTTGCGTGGCATTCCGTTCAAAGTGGAGGACCGGGTGGAGTGGGCGGTGCCGGCCATGCTACCGGAGGTGAGCCGTCACGGCGAATCCGGATTTTTGTTTTTGGATGAAATTACCTCGGCTCCTCCCAGTGTTTCTGCAGCAGCTTATCAGCTGATCCTGGATCGGTGCCTGGGGAACTACGAAGTACCGCAAGGCTGGGTTATCATTGCCGCAGGAAATCGCCAGGGCGACCGGGGCGTGACGTATAGCATGCCGGCACCGCTGGCCAATCGGTTTTCACATTTTGAAGTGGAAACCCATTTGGATGATTGGGTGGCCTGGGCGTTTGAACATCACATTGATGAGCGCATTATTGCCTTTTTGCGTTTTCGTCCCGAGCTATTGTTTGATTTTGATCCTGCGCATAATCCCGTGGCGTTTCCTTCGCCCCGGTCCTGGGAGTTTGCGCACCGGGCTTTGCAGAAATTCTCCCGCATCCCTAATTTGTTGCTGGGCGCTTTACAGGCCTGTGTCGGCCAGGCTGCAGGCATTGAATTACACGCTTTTGTAAAAAATCTGGATCAACTGCCTGATTTGGAAGCGGTCATTCGCGGCGAAAATATTGCGGTTCCCGTCGAAATCGATTTGCAATACGCTGTGGCCACGGCTCTGGTTGGGTTGGCGATTCGATCCCGCAAACAAGACAACAAGCAAGTGGTGTGGGGTCATATTCTGGATTATGCCCGGAAGTTTCCCCAACGGGAAATGGGAGTGATGCTGGTGTCGGATATGCATCGGGCGGTGGGGCAGGAAATTTTCAGCTTGCCGCAATTTTCCCAGTGGGCGGATTCGGTGGCGGAGTTAATGGTGTACTAAGCCATACAAAAAGCCCAAACGAGAAGCCCATGAGCGATGCCATTCACACCAAACTCAGTGCCGCCCGAACCCGTTTAATCATTGATAAACCTTTTTTGGGCGCTTTGGTGTTGCGGTTGCCGTTGGAGCAGGCTGACCCTTCCTGGTGTAACACCACCGCCACGGATGCCCGCAAAATTTATTTTAATGCTCACTACATCGAACAACTGAGCCTGGAACAAACTCAATTTGTATTGGCCCACGAGGCTTTACATTGCGCGTTGAGTCACTTTGCCCGGCGCCAACATCGGGAAAAGCACCGCTGGGATGTGGCTTGTGACTATGCGGTTAACCCCTTGTTGCTGGCGGACGGTTTGACACCTCCTCCCGGTATTTTGGCGGATGACGGTTTTGCCAATATGACTGCCGAGGAAATCTACCCTTCCATTGAAGATAACTGCCACGAACAACCGCTGGATCAACATGTGTACGACGAATCCGGGCAGGGTTCGCAGCAAAACAGTGGGCACATGGCTCAAGGCAAAACGCAGGGCAAGGAGACGCCAGGATCGCAAGGCAAGGACCGAGGTAATGACGTCAACGCCAAAGAAACGCAAGCCAAAGAGCAAGGCCTCAAAGGGAATTCAAAGCAACAAAACCCGGGCTCCGGTGAGACCAACGCGAAAGCCGCTGGTGCTGCTAAACCGCGACCTTTAAATCACACCGAGCGGGAAAATCTCAAAGTGCAATGGCAACAACGCCTTGCCGGTGCAGCGCAGCAAGCCATGCAAGCGGGAAAACTGGGCGGGGCCATGGCGCGTCTGGTGGATCACCTGTTGGAGCCCCAATTACCCTGGCGTAATTTGCTGGCGCACTACGTCACCTCCGTCGCCAGGGACGATTACAGCTATTCCCGTCCCAGTACCCGGCGCGGTGATCCGGCTTTGTACCCCAGTTTGCGCAGTTCCCAAATCAATGTGTTGGTGGTTTTGGATACCAGCGGTTCTATCGGTGATGTGGAGATGCAGGAATTTTTAACCGAAGTGGATGCTATCAAAAGCCAAATTCGAGCCAGAATTACCCTGCATGCCTGCGATGCTCAGCTGGCGCCGGATGGCCCCTGGGTGTACGAACCCTGGGAACCGTTTCAATTGCCCCGGCGCTTCGAAGGCGGTGGTGGCACAGCATTCAAACCTTTGTTTCAATGGCTACAGCAGCAGGAGCAAGACCCGGACCTGGTTTTGTACTTCACCGATGCCAACGCGGAGTTTCCGCAACAAGAACCCCGCATACCGGTGTTGTGGTTGGTGAAAGGCCGGGGCAAAGTACCCTGGGGCCGACGGATTCAACTTAACTAACTGTATAAAACTGTTTAAGGATAGCTTTTAAGTGGATTTATCACCGGAAGACAATTTAAAACTGAACGTTCTGTTGAGTCAGAATTTGCAGGCCGTGCGCATTGATGATTCCAAAATGGTGGTGCACGCTTTAACCAGTAAAGGTGAAGCTCGTATCGAGCTAAACCCTACCTTGCGTGACGATCAGTATGTGCGTCAGGTGCGGGAGTTTTTTTCCACTCACGCCTTGGGTTCACCTGGCGGTTATCCGGTCTATCTGAAACGCTGGACCCGTATGGGACAGGCGCGGGAAGATAAGCTGGACAGTTTGCTCATCCTGGGTGAGCCGGAAGCGGTAGTTGCCGTGGCTCATGCGCCGGGTTTAACCGAAGAACTGGCGCGCAGAACCTGGTGGGCAATGCCCACCGCAGAGGTGGCGCGAAAGCTTCTTGCCAATGCGCAAGTGGCTCGCAGCGCCATTGGCGGCGAACTGGCCGGTTTTTTGTTGGAATACCTGCCCTTTGAGACGGAAGCGGCACACATAATCGAGTCCATTACCCGTATTTTAACCCCCGGCCTGCTGGAGCGGGAAACGATCTTGGCTTTATGGAAACGGGCCGGGCGCAAGAGCGCCTATTATGTGGGTTTCATAAATGCCATACCGGATGATTTACCGGAGCCTGGGGTTGAACGTGCTGACCACGGACAACTGTGCTCGGCTGTGCCGGAGTCCGGGCCTATGGCTCAGATGTTGCGGCATCTAAGTTCTGCGGCAGGGCAACAGTTGCTGTTGACCATAAACCAGGCAATGCACAAGGCCTCTGATCAGGATATGGTGGTGGAGTTGTTGAAATCCATAGAACGTTATTTTCTTCCTGTTCGCCCTGCTACCGAGGCTGTGGTATTTAATTGCAGTGAGCAGATTGACGTTTTCGTCACCCAACCGTCGTCAGTGCCCCAGGATCTGGCTCCGTGGGGGCAGCAGGTAGAAGCGATATTGCGTTTGGCCATGGTGAGCGAGAATTTGGCGGATCCGGTGTTCGCACAAACGGATGCAGTGGGATCGGTTATGCGTAAGAAACTCAAACCGGTATTTGATTGGCTCAGTGTGCAGATCGGTGTGTTGAGTCAAGCCGAATTCAACCACACGGTAGCTTAAATGGGGTTGCATTTCGCCAGAGTGTCCATGCTGGTTAAAGCGCAAGTACCCTTGCCGCAATTACAAAAAAGTCTTCCGGCTCCGGTGGAGCGGTTCGGGGAGCAGCTGGCGCAAAAGATCCTGGCGGAAGTTAACGCCCGGCAATTGGGTTATGTTCCGGCTCTGGATTACTTTCAACAACTTATACAACAACCGCAACATTCGCAACAACAGACTACGATTGAGCCGTTTATGTTGGCGGCGGCAGCCCAGATAGCTGAGATAACTATAGCCTATACCAAACGCGAAGTGCTCAATGTCTTGGCACCGGTATTTAGCAGTGTACACATCGAAACCATTCAAGTGACGGCCTTTACCTTGCCCCCGGTGAGACCGGGTAGTCCAGCCGCGTTGACCGATTTGGCTAAACACCTTACTCCGGATACGGCTAAATTTGAGTTGCAGCTTACGGTAATCCAAAAACAGGCTGGTGATGACGGAGTGGAACAAGGCGTCGCCCGTATTGCCCGGCGTTGGTTAAGTGACAAGTTCAGCGACTTGGAATTAACGGCAATTCGGTTGATTTCTTAGTGGGGTATATAAAAAAATGATAAAGATTTGCGCTTAAAGTAGATAATGTGAAAATTACAAGTATAAAGGTGAATGATACACTGTCAATTCATGATTAAAAGTTGATACACTATATTGGAATTCTATTAGAGCTTCATCGATTCAGATAAGCACTGGTGGACTCGCTTTAGCAGCCAAGATCAAAAAAATGCTCGGATTTAGTGTCGTGGATGGTGCTCCAATTGCCAGAGAGCAAGGCCCGTTCGTACATCGCTCTAAACCGGCAGGTTCTAGTTATGAGATTGCGCTTTGGCCTTTCTAGGCTAAGGGGTCATTATATCCTTTTGACGGAGTTATGACGGTGAGTGAAAATGGGGCTCGTGACACACTGCCACAGGGGCATGTGTTGCATTGGTACGAAATTGACAGTATTTTGGGTCGTGGTGGTTACGGCGTCACCTATCTAGCCACGGACAAAAATCTACATCGTCAGGTAGCGATTAAAGAATATTTGCCGACCGATTTTGCTTGCCGGGAAAACAATCATACGGTTCACCCCATGACGGATGGGCATCGCGAACTGTATACCTGGGGTTTGGAGCGCTTTCTCAGTGAGGCACGAACACTGGCCAGGTTTAACCATCGTGCCATCATTAAAGTATTGAGTGTATTTGAGCAAAACAATACCGCTTACATGGTGATGGAATACGAAGAAGGGGACGATCTTTCCGTCGTTTTCGACCGTGACGCAAAGTTTACTCAGGCTCAGATCCTGAACATGTTTCTGCCTATATTGGAGGGGTTATCGTTTGTACATGAGTCCGGTTTTATTCACCGCGACATTAAACCCTCAAACATTTACATTCGTAATGACGGTAGCACCGTATTGCTGGATTTTGGTTCGGCGCGACAAACCCTGGAAAGTCACACTCGAGCCTTAACCACCCTGGTTACGGCGGGTTATGCGCCTTATGAGCAGTATAACCAATCCGAAGATGAACAAGGTGCATGGACCGACATCTACGCTCTGGGCTCCACGTTGTATTATTTTCTCACCAACAATAAACCGGCAGATGCTTTGTTGCGCGGCTCCAGTTTGTTGCGGCAGGGAAAAGACATATATGAACCCGTAAGCAGAATGAACCTGGAAGGTTACAGTCCGGCGTTTTTGCGCGCCGTGGACCATGCCTTGATGTTCCATGCAGAAAAACGACCCCACACAGTGAAATATTGGGCGGATATGTTACAGGAGAAAGTGGATGTTCCTGACATTACCGACGATCTTTACAACCTTAATTACCAGCCGGATCCGGATTTGGAGTCCACTGCAGTGATGAAACCGGTAACGGCGGCGGAAATGTCAGCCGCGAACCCGAATGCACCAACGCCACAGGTAGTGACCACACCCTTGATCCCCGAAGATGAGGATGAACATACCCGGATTCATGTGCAACCCGTATCCATGGATCAGTTGGATAAGATGACCGAGGCTTTGTCACGTCCGCCGGAACCTGTTGCGGCTGTTCAAGCGCCGCTACAAGGCGTGCGCAGTACCCCGCCAAAGGCATCCGGGGTGTCGGAGTTTTTGGAAGGTTTGCTCGTAAGCATCAAGGGTCTGGCCGGACGCGTCGATAACCGGGTTGCGTTGATTGCAGCGGCCGCTGTGGGCTCTTTTGCCTTAGTCAGTTTGATTATTGTGCTGGTCACATCCGTTGATGACAGCACGGTAAGTCCCGTTGTTGAAAATAGCGAAACTAAAGTCCAGACAGCGCAATTAGCGTCGGAGCCACCAAAACAAGAAGAAGATCTGACCCAAAATCCGATATCAGCAGAAGGGTCGGTAGAAAACCCGGAAGCTGTAATCGATTCCACGGCAGAACCTGACTCGGCGCAGCGTATGCCCAAAACGGCAGAGCAGACTCTGGTCACCAGTAACGGCCACATTTTGAGTAAAGCTGACCGGGATTTGATGGTGATTAATTTATTGAAACTGGCTGCCAGCGACAAGCGCCAAAACCGCATAATTTCTCCGGAAAGCAATAATGCGTTCGAACGTTACGAACAAATACTGGAGCTGGATCCCGGCCATCCCACCGCATTACAGGAAATTGCCAATATTCGCGATATATACATTGACCGGGTGGGTACCGCCGTAGAGCAAGAACAGTGGGACGTGGCGCAAAAAGAATTTCCTATTTTGAAGCGTCTGTCGGTGGACTTGCAGACCATAGGGATAATCGAGACCAAGTTGCAGGACCATAAGGAGAAGGTTGATCGAATAGCGGAGTTTCTCGCAACCGCGGACAAAATGTTTAAACAGAAGAAACTGACTCGTCCCGCCGATTACAGTGCATTGGCATATTATGAGAAAGTTTTAATTCTTGATTCTGAAAATGCCGAGGCAAAACAAGGCATACAAAATATTATTGATTATCTGGCCGGCGTGCTGCAAAGGCAGCTGAAAGAGAGGAGAATCGATGCGGCCAGTCGTACTTATAATAGTATTGCGGAAATTGATCCGGATGCACCGGTATTGAATCAAGCCGGCAGCAGCCTTTCCAAGCTGGTAGAGAAAAACAAAAAAATCCGCAATTTATTGACGCGGGCTAAAAAGGATTTTATCCAAGGGCGAGTGATTGCACCTAAGGGAAACAATGCCCTGGCGAAGTACCGCGCTGTTTTGAGTTTGGATAAGAAAAACAAGCGGGCATTAACCGGAGTTAATACGATCTATCAATACTATCTGGTGGATATTAACAATGGTATTGATACCGGTCGTTTCGACAAAGCAGAAAAATTGATTAAGACATTGGCCGGCAGCGGTTATGATAAGAAAAAAATTGCTGCCTTGAACCAACGGCTCAATGCCGAACGCCTTGCTACGTCCAAAGAACCGGAAACCGTGAATCAACTGTTGACGGATTTGGTTCTGGATCTAAAAAACAAAAACTTGAAAGGTATTTATCAGATTAGTGTGTTGTCGGAAAAGAAAAAAAATTATCTGAAAAAAGTATTCGAAAATTACTCCGAGTATTCCGTCAAGATTAAGGAATCCAAGCATAACACCCAGCAACACAAAGCCAGTGCGACCATCCAGCTTGCCGATATCGTGGATATCTGGGGCGATCGTCTGGGGTCTAAGCAGGTTAAATTTGATGTGCAGTTAAGTCGTAACAAAGACCGGAAGTGGAAAATCTACTGGCAAAACAATCCGGCGAAATAACCAACGAAACGCCTGGCCCTTGAAACAAGTAGGCTCGTTACCCAGTCACCGGCGCAAAGTCTGCCGCCGGTCGGCGGGACAATAAGAGTAAGACCCACGATGGAAATACCTGAGTTTGAACCAAAAGCCGAAGATGAATCCGAACGCTCTATCACGCTGCTAAAGTGGTTTGCCAAGGTGGCGATGGGAGCGTTTGTGATGACCAGTGCGGTGAGCATGGGCATTTGGGGCGCTTCTTATTACTACAAACCCAAATTGACACAAGCTTTTCCAGCTCCCGGTCGCATGGTGGATGTAGGTGGCTATGAAATGCATATCCAATGTATGGGGCAGGGGGAGCCCACGGTGGTGCTGGAGGCGGATCATCACGACTTTTCAGTTCAGTGGGCAATGGTTCAGCCAGAGGTGGCCAGATATTCACGGGTATGTGTTTACGACCGTGCCGGAATGGGCTGGAGTTCCCCAAGCCCTAAACCCAGAACCAGTTCCCATATGGTGGATGAGTTGCATGCGTTACTGCAAAACGCCGGAGAGACGGCGCCGTATGTTATGGTGGGGCACTTCTTAGGTGGTTTGAATGCGCGCCTGTACGCACACCGTTTTCCCCAGGAAGTCAAAGGCATGGTATTGCTGGATGCCGCGCATGAGGACCAACATAATAATATTCCTGAATTGGAGGATGCCAGTCGTAAATCTGCGTTGTTGTTTAATGTCATGCAATGGGCGCAAAAATTGGGTGCCTTGGCGGTAACGCCGGAAGCCATTCCGGACAAGGGGTTGAACGGCGAAGCTTTGCAACGTTATCGAGCGATTTTGGCCACCAAGCACTATTTTGAGACTGCCAAAGACGAGGCAGATGCCTTGCCGGATAGTTTGAAGGAACTGCAACAGGCCCAAATGAGCGATCTGGGGCGTATGCCCTTGATTGTCGTGAGCCGAGGAATGAAAGCCGAAATGCCCGGTTTGTCTACTTCTCAGTCCGGTGAGTTTGAGTCTCGCTGGAATCAATTGCAGCAGGAGTTGGCGCAGTTGTCGACCAATTCGCGCCAAATTAGAGCGTTACGCAGCGGTCACTACATCCACCTGAGCGAACCACAGTTGGTGGTGCGCGCCGTACGCGAGGTATTGTTACAAGTGCGTAAGCAAGGGTAATGGATTAATTTTCAGCGCTTATCGTCGTCACAGCTCCCCCGTAAATTTCACTCAATTTTAGCCTTTTTGTACCGTTAATATTGGCAATGTTTTGTTTCGGAAGCCTTTGTGTAATCCGGGGAGTTATCCGATATTTGCCGAGAAGTTGAACCACAATTGAGATTACCTAATGATTTTAAATGAAATTTTATCAGAACCCGACGATGAATTACTGTTGATGAATCTGGTGGAATATCTCACTACACAATCGAATTTTGATATTCGCAAATTGCCTGAAGTGCCGCGAAACGTGGTGGCGGTGGTGACAGCCCAAGCCATTATTGACAACGGTGGATTTCGACAATTTTTCGAAAGCGAATTTGACGGTACACCGGACTACCATCTGTTTGTTGAGGCCTATGAGGCCATCGGTGCAGCCGAGTCGGCACGAGCTATTGAGCAGGCTTTGGAATTGTTTCCCGAAGGCAGGCCACCGGAAAACTGGGTTAAGAAAGAAAAATGCATTAAGGAAATATTTACCGGTAATGAGGGTGATTCCTTGGTGCAAAACATACAAGGTAAAATTCTGGGCAATGACCGCAACTATCAGCTGACGGCGCAATACGCCAGAGAGAACTTAAGCGGATTCTAAGCAAAACCCTATTGGACCAGCCTTTCGCAGTAAATGCTCCTCGCCGTTCAAGTTTTTGCTTATACTCGCCACCACTTCCATTATAATGGCCTGACGCCATAACCAACCAAAAAGGGAAACCATGTACGTCGTGACCAATCGTGTGCCGGTTGCCAAAGACTGGCAGGATCAATTTGAACAACGTTTTCTTCAACGAGCCGGACAAGTGGACAAGCAGCCTGGCTTTGTCCGCATGGAAGTACTGAAACCCGCCGATGAAGACAGTCCCTTTATGGTCATGACCCTTTGGGAGAGCGAACAGGCTTTTTTGAATTGGGTGGAAAGTGAGGATTTTAAACTGGCACATAAAAACCCCTTGCCCACCGAAGCGTATGTCGGTCAAGGTCGTATGGAGCGGCACACTGTTGTGGTGTCGGCAAGCAAATGATTCAGTGGGATAACATTAACACGGTACTGCTGGACATGGACGGTACTTTGCTGGATTTGCATTTTGACAATCATTTCTGGCAGGAACATGTTCCCTTACGTTACAGCGAGAAACACAGCATGGATGTGGACAGTGCCAAAGAGGAGATCTACCCTCGTTTTAAAGCGGCTGAAGGTACCATGGACTGGTATTGCCTGGACTACTGGTCTAAACAGTTGGATTTGAATGTGGCGCAACTCAAGTTGGAAGTGGATCATTTGATTGCCATTCACCCCCATGTGGTGGAATTTCTGGATGCAGTGAGAAACAGCGGTCGCAGTTTGATCCTGGTAACCAATGCCCATATTGACAGTTTGTCTTTAAAAATGGAAAAGACGAGTCTACAGGGACATTTCGATCAGCTGATTTGCGCTCATGATTACGGTATGCCGAAAGAAGACCCGCAATTCTGGAATGCCTTGAAACAGCAGGTGAATTACGATCCGAAAACCACTCTATTGGTGGACGATAGTTTGCCGGTGTTGAAGTCGGCTCGTCGCTACGGCATTCAGTATCTACTGGCCGTACTGCAGCCGGACTCCAAAAGTCCTGAGAAAGATGTGGAAGATTTTACTGCGATTCGCAGTTTTGCCGACATCATGCCTGCTTGAATAATGCCTGTTGGATTCAGGCAGGTTCAGGTTCTTTGTCGTAACGTTTATCCCAGGACTTAAAGCGCTTACGGCAGTAAGTTTCCAGTGCATCGTATCCATCGAAAAACAGTTCAAAGCCATCCTCGGCCGGGGCATCATACTCACAGTAGTCATTGTCATGTTCACGGCAAACAATTGGGCGAGTCAGGTATACGCCACATCCACCGTCAGACTGTAAGTGGCGACAGGGGGTATTCACCAATAAAAACCAGCCATCATCATCTTTATAGATCTGCACATTGAGATGGGCCGTTTGCCACAATAAATGATCAAAGTCGCGCATGGAGCGGGGGGTATCGATTTGCTGGGTGATGTAGTTACAGCACTTGGACTCGCTGCAAAAGCTACATTTATTTTCCGGGGTAATTTTTTCCGGTGTTATTGCAATTTTCACCGGTATGTTTTTGTTTTTAGGCATGCTGAGACCATGATTGTTGGGGACGGTGGCATTTTACCGAACTTTGGGTTGAGACGCAGTTATTTTTACCCGATTGGCGTATAATTCCGGTAACATTGAATCTGGACGGTATGTCCCCATATTGCGGAAAACGACTCGCTGTTTTGAGATTTTAGGAATTATAGGTTTTAGAGGAATAGGTAATGCCGATTTACGAATACGAATGTAGCGCCTGTGGTTCCCGCCACGAGGCTATACAGAAAATGAGTGACGATCCCTTGACTGATTGTCCCCATTGCAAACAGCCAGAGTTGAAAAAACTCATCTCCGCGGCGGGGTTTCGTCTCAAAGGTGGTGGCTGGTACGAAACAGACTTTAAGAGCGGCCAGAAGAAAAATCTGGTGCAAGGTGATAAAAAGTCCAGTTCCGGTGGTGCCACAGAAAAAAAGAGCAGCGGCAATTAGGCAATAGTATCGACAATTAACCATATTTATTATATGGTAATATGCCAGGGCTGGTGGTTCACTCAGATTTTAGAACCTTTCACAAAATTAATTTTACATTAGAGCCTTTCGAAAAGCGGAGTTTACAATTTGTTTGTGGTTCCACAACCCTGCATTTGAATGGAAAAGATTGATTTTGGGAAGTTCTAGTTGCAAGCACCGGCCGCAATCCGTACCATTTCCGCCTTTACTTTTCACTTAGATATAAAGGGTCATAACCATGCGTAGCCACTACTGTGGTCATATTAATGAGTCACACATCGATGAAGAAGTCACCTTATACGGTTGGGCACACCGACGCCGGGACCATGGTGGGGTGATATTTGTCGACTTACGCGACCGTGAAGGCATCGTCCAAGTGGTTTATGACCCGGATACCCAAGAAACCTTCACCACCGCAGAGCGGGTACGTAACGAATTTGTTTTGCGGGTTCAGGGGAAGGTAAGGGCTCGACCTGAGGGTACGGAAAATCCGGATATGCCCACGGGCAAAATCGAAATTTTGGGCAAGCAATTGGACATTGTCAGTGTGGCGGAAACACCTCCGTTTATGCTGGATATCGAAGATGATGAGGTGTCTGAGGAATTACGCCTGCGCTATCGTTATATTGATCTGCGTCGTCCCCATATGTATCAACGCATCAAAATGCGCTCTCATATCAGCCGCATTATTCGCGATTTTCTCGATCAGGAAGGTTTTTTGGATATCGAGACACCCATGCTGACCAAAGCGACTCCGGAAGGAGCAAGGGACTATCTGGTGCCCAGCCGTACCCACCGAGGTGATTTTTTTGCCCTGCCGCAGTCACCACAGCTGTTCAAACAGTTGCTCATGATGTCCGGTATGGACCGGTATTATCAAATCGTACGCTGCTTTCGTGACGAAGACCTGCGTGCCGATCGACAACCGGAATTCACCCAGTTGGATATGGAAACCTCTTTTATGGATGAAGAGGAACTCATGGGCTTGGTGGAAGATATGGTAAGGGACGTATTCTGCAAAGCCTTGGAAATACCTCTGCACAACCCATTTCCCCGTATGAGCTATGCCGAAGCCATAAGTCGTTTCGGTTCCGATAAACCGGATCTGCGCATTACTCTGGAATTGGTGGATGTGGGGGATTTGATGCAGGGTGTGGAATTCAAAGTGTTCGCCGGACCGGCACAAGATCCCAACGGCCGTGTGGCCGCCTTGCGCGTACCGGACGGGGGCAAGCTGACCCGCAAGGAAATCGACGATTACACCAAGTATGTGGGTATTTACGGTGCTAAAGGCTTGGCTTATATTAAAGTTAACGAACTGGCCAAAGGGCGCGACGGTTTACAATCGCCTATTCTTAAGTTCCTTCCGGATGAGGCCATTGAGCAAATCATGCAGCGCACGGGCGCAACCGATGGTGATTTGGTATTTTTCGGAGCCGATAAGACCAAAGTGGTGAACGAATCCCTGGGCGCACTGCGCGTTAAACTGGGGGAAGACATGGGCCTGGTGGAGCGAGGTTGGAAACCGCTGTGGGTAGTGGATTTTCCCATGTTCGAATGGGACGAAAAAGACCAACGTTGGACAGCTTTACACCACCCCTTTACTGCACCCAAAGCGGAACACCTGGAACGGTTGGAATCCGATCCCGGCGCTTGTTTGTCACGTGCCTATGATTTAGTGTTAAACGGTTCTGAAATCGGCGGTGGCTCACAACGTATTTTTAATCATGATGTTCAAGCCAAAGTATTTAAGTTATTGGGAATCAGTGATGAAGAAGCGCAGGAGAAATTCGGCTTTTTGTTAGATGCCCTCAAATACGGTTGTCCTCCCCACGGCGGTATTGCATTCGGTATGGATCGTTTGGTCATGCTCATGACGGGTGCCTCATCTATACGCGAAGTGATGGCATTTCCCAAGACTCAGACCGCCAGTTGCTTGCTCACATCGGCACCGGCACCGGTGTCAGAAAAACAATTGCGTGAGTTGAGCATTCGTCTGCGCAAGCCGGCCACAGAGTAATTTTTCCTACCGGGTGGCGGCTATGTGCGATTCAAAACCCGGCGATACAAGTAGAACCGCAAAATCCACGGTCGTGCTGGTGCACGGCTTGTGGGTTAATGGTTGGGACATGTTACTGCTGCAATGGCGCTTACATCGCGCCGGTTATATTACCCATCGATTTTCCTATCCCACGGTTCGTAAAAACCTCAGTGAAAACGCCGCCACGCTGAATCAGTTTCTCCAATCTCTCAATACAGATCCCATCCACTTGGTGGCTCACAGCCTGGGTGGTTTGGTTTTACGTCAGACTTTGCACGATTATCCGCAGCTTCCCATCGGTAGGGTGGTGACCCTGGCCTCACCGCATCGCACCAGTCTTTCCGCCTATGGGGTCAGTCGCGTGCCCTGGTTGGGTAAATTACTTCTGGGTAAAAGCATTGATCAAGGCGTGTTTGCCAAGGACGGTACTCCCTGGGGCCCTTGCCATGAATGGGGCAGCGTAGCCGGTACCCGTTCGGTGGGGCTGGGGCGCTTGTTCGCCAAATTGCCTTTACCCAATGACGGAACAGTCACCGTGGAAGAAACCCAAATGGAAGGCTTGCAGGATCATATTGTCTTGCCGGTGAATCACATGGGCATGTCGTTCAACAAGGAAGTGGCAAAGCAGGTGATGTGTTTTCTGGAAACGGGGCATTTCGAGCACTAGCGCCGGTCTGGATTGTGCGCTTCTGCGACACGCCACTGTAACAATTCGAATCCACTAAATCCATTGGGAGTGGTTTATGATCATCAACGAACATCCTTCTCCTCACGGATTATTCGCCATAACCGGAGGGTTGGATTTTGAGGGGGTGACTCAACCAGAAGGGGGTCGTGTTCCCCAACCTCGGAACGCTGTGAATACATCCCTGCAGGCTCGATGGCGGCATCCATGCGGCCAACGTCCGCTTATGGGAAACACCCATACCCCCTTTGCTCGAACGACCCACGATGTTTCACTGCTTCCTCAACAAACACAAATAAAACCCATGCATCACCCCATCCGGTAAAACCCGTACCGACTCTCGCACCTGTGGGTTAAACGACTTGCCCTGCCAAGCAGGCAAACCCGCTTGAACATTTTCAAGGGGAAACCCCTGTGGTAATTCTATGGGCTGTACGGTGACCGCGTCGCCGAACTTTTTCAAGGCGTGATGCACGATGGCTTCGTTTTCTTCGGGGGCGAAGGAGCAGGTGGAGTACAGCAGGGTGCCGCCGGGTTTGAGGCATTGGATGGCGGAGTAGATCAGGGCTTTTTGTTTGCGAGTGGCTTCTTTGATTTTTTTAATATGCCAGTGAGAAAAAGAAGCCGGGTTATGGACATTAAAACGGGATTCTGAGGAGCAGGGGGCGTCCAGCAATGCTCGATGGAACCGTTCCGGGGTTTTGCGCCAGGTTTGGGTGCCGTCTGTCAGGTAGGTTTGTATGCACTGTGCGCCCTGGTGTTGGATATTGGTTTTGAGTTTGTAATACCGGGTTTTGACTTTTTCTACGGCACCAATTCGACCTTGGTCTTTCATCAAACAAGCCATATGCAGGGTTTTACCGCCAGGTGCGGCGCACAGGTCCAGCACTTCTTCTCCCGGTTGTGGGTTTAAGATTAACGGCGCCAGCTGGCTGGATAGGCTTTGGCTGTAAATCAGGCCTTCTTGGTACAACTCGCTGCGTAATACCGCTTCCCGGAATTCAGTTGCTACCAGCAGGGCGTCTGTTTGCCAGGCCAGGGTTTGTGAGGGAACATTAGCGGCGTTTAATGCCGCCAAAACCGTGTCGCGTTGGGCTCGCAGGGTATTGATGCGCAGTTGCAGCGGGCGAGTGTAGGAGAAACTTTGCAGTATGGGTTCGAAACGATTTTCGGGAACAATATGCTGCAACCGGGCTACAAAGGCTTCCGGAAGTGGGTGCCGAGTTGCGTCGACTGACGGGATAGAGCTATTTGGCGACAAAGCGGGTCCAGCGTTTCAGGCTTTTTAAACGCTTCTTATCGGCGTGAGTTTTGGCGATGCGCTTGCCTTCGGCTACAATGGCTTGGTACATCGCTTTGAGTTTTTTGCGGCCTTTGGTGTTTAAGTCGCAACTGGTATTAGCGACCAGTTTTTGCAAATACTTCAAACGTTCTTTGCGGCTGTGGCTGCGGGTGGGTTTTTCGATCTTTCTCATGCTGAGATAAGTCTGGTTGGATTTACCGGCAGTCAATACTTGTTGTTCGAAAACGTAACCGGGTTTGTAGGCCAGTATCTCAACGGATTGGTGATCTATGTGATTCAATGTTTCCGGTTTATTCCAGGCCTTTATAGTATACATACCGGTTTTGCTGGAGAGATCCGTTTCAATGTGGTAACAGCTGTGTTGCTCATTATTAACGGCAGGGGTTTGGGACTTGTTCTGGATGCCTTTCCACAGGGCTACAACGTATGCGCCTGGAATAGGGGAATGGTTTTGGTTGATGACCGAGCCGGTCTCAGCAGACCACTGCGTTGATAGAGTTTTGCAAGCGCTTAAGGGCAGTAATGCAGCGAGCGCTATCGCCAAATGTGCGAGTGATGATCTCATTGCCTGTTAATGCTAGCGATGTTATCAAGTGATTTCAACCGTTTCTCTTTAGAATAGGGGGTTTTGCGGTAAAATTCGGCCTAAAAAATATCGATACCATCGATTTAGCCGCAACATGAAACCGTGGAGGCAAAATGCTAAACTTGGTTTCCGTAACTTTGCTCCATAACCAGTTTCCATAATTCAGTTTCCATGTTCCAGTTGCAAAGAGGTAGGCATGGCCGGACACAGTAAATGGCACAATATTCAGCATCGCAAGGGCGCCCAGGACGCCAAACGCGGCAAATTATTTACTAAACTCATACGGGAAATTACCGTTGCAGCACGTACCGGTGGTGGCGATGCGAGTTCCAATCCGCGCTTGCGTGCGGCCATTGATAAAGCTTTGTCCGCTAATATGACCCGTGATACGGTGGATCGGGCAATAAAACGCGGTTCGGGCCAATTGGACGCGGATAGTTATGAAGAAATCCTATATGAGGGTTATGGGGTCAATGGGGTGGCTGTGTTGGTGGAGTGTTTGACGGATAATCGCAACCGCACGGTGGCGGAAGTGCGCCATGCATTCAATAAATACGGCGGTAATTTAGGAACCAGCGGTTCCGTAGCTTATTTGTTCTCCAAAGTGGGTTTGTTAAGTTATGCTTGTGGTGATGAAGATGCCATCATGGAGGCCGCATTGGAAGTCGGGGCGGAAGATGTGGTGGTCAATGATGACGGTTCTATTGACGTGCTGACAAGTGCCGAGGATTTTATGGTTGTGAAAGACGCGATGGTGGCGGCAAATTGGCCTCCACAACAGGCGGATATTATCATGCAGGCGTCCATCCAAGTGGATCTGGGTTTGGAGGATGCTCAAAAATTCGTCAAAATGGTGGATTTATTGGAAGATCTGGATGATGTACAAAAAGTGCACACAAATGCGGATGTTTCAGACGCAGTCATGGCGCAATTGTGACGTCCTCTCCGGTTCGGATTTTGGGTATCGATCCCGGCTCTCGGGTCACCGGCTACGGCATTGTGGATAGTCAGAACAATCGTGTGAGTTATGTGGCCAGTGGCTGCATTCGGGTTCAGGGGGATGATTTGGCCCAGCGTTTATGCACTATTTTCCATGAGGTCCAAAATTTAGTGGTGGATTATCATCCGCACGAATTGGCAGTAGAGCGGGTGTTCATGCACCGCAACGCCGACAGTGCGTTGAAACTGGGGCAGGCCCGAGGGGCGGCTATTTGCGCTGCGGCCAGTCGCGATATCCCGGTTCTGGAATACACCGCAACCCAGATCAAGCAATCTGTGGTGGGGCGAGGCAATGCCGCGAAGCAACAAGTACAGCATATGGTGCGGGTTTTACTCAATTTATCTGCCGAGCCCCAGGCCGATGCAGCGGATGCTTTGGCTGCAGCCTTGTGCCATGCCAACACCCGCAAAACCTTGAGTCATATGGAAGGAATCGCAGGCATGAGTCGGGGGCGGTTTCGGCACTTATGATAGGTCGATTACGAGGAAAGTTGCTGGTTAAGCAGGCGCCGGACTTGATTCTGGACGTGGGCGGTGTGGGATACGAGATTTCAGCGCCCATGACGACTTTTTACCGATTGCCGGAAGTGGGAGCCGAAGTCACATTGCACACACATTTATTGGTGCGCGAAGATGCGCAGCTGTTGTACGGTTTTATTTCCGAGACTGACAAATTATTGTTTCGTACTTTGATTAAGGTATCCGGTGTGGGTGCCAAGCTTGCCTTGGCTTTGTTGTCCGGTTTGTCGGCGGAGGAGATTGCGGCGACCGTGCAACGCAATGACGTTGCCCGTCTAACCGCAGTTCCCGGTATTGGTAAGAAAACCGCAGAACGCTTGCTGATTGAGCTGCGCGACCGCCTGGACGACTGGAGTACGGTCAAGGAGTTACCGCAGTCGGGTCAGGAAGCGGCGATTTCTCCTTCACATGCCTTGAAAGATGCCATTAGTGCATTAATTGCGTTAGGATACAAACCGCCGGAGGCCAGCCGTCTGGTGAGTGGCGTGGATACCCAAGGGCAGAGTAGTGAGGACATTATTCGTTTGGCCTTAAAATCCGTGACTGTTTAAACCCTGATATTTTAAGGGTATGTCGGATAAGGATGTGTAAATCCATAATAAAGAGTGGGTTATGATAGAACCGGATCGCTTAATAAGTGCGCAATCGCTGGGCAGTGAGCAGGAAACCCAACAGGACCGAGCTATCCGGCCCAAGGTGTTGGCGGATTACATTGGCCAGCCCGCAGTGCGCGAGCAAATGTCTATTTTTATTTCCGCCGCCCGCCTGCGTCAGGAACCATTGGATCACACCCTCATATTTGGACCGCCCGGCCTGGGAAAAACCACATTGGCTCATATTGTTGCCTCGGAAATGGGGGTAAACTGTCGTCAAACTTCCGGGCCGGTGTTGGAAAAGCCAGGTGATCTGGCAGCTTTACTCACGAATTTAGAACCCAATGACGTTCTGTTTGTGGATGAAATCCACCGTCTCAGCCCCGTGGTGGAAGAAGTGTTGTATCCGGCCATGGAAGATTATCAGTTGGATATTATGATCGGCGAAGGTCCGGCTGCCCGTTCGGTAAAATTGGATTTGCCGCCTTTTACTCTGGTGGGAGCGACAACCCGAGCCGGTTTGTTGACCTCGCCGTTACGGGATCGCTTTGGTATTGTGCAAAGATTGGAGTTTTACTCCATGGAAGATCTGAGCCATATCGTGAAGCGTTCTGCCCGTATTTTACAAGTGGAAATGGATGAACGGGGAGCCCATGAGATTGCGCGTCGCTCCCGTGGCACGCCACGTATCTCCAACCGCTTGCTGCGACGCGTGCGTGATTATGCGGAAATCAAGGCCGATGGCCGTATCAGCGCTACGGTTGCCTGTGCGGCCTTGGATATGCTGGATGTGGACGGCAACGGTTTTGATATGCTGGATCGCAAACTGTTATTGGCGATCATAGAAAAGTTTCAGGGTGGTCCGGTAGGAGTGGACAATATTGCTGCGGCTATTGGGGAGGAGCGGGGCACCATTGAGGATGTGTTGGAGCCCTATTTGATCCAGCAGGGGTTTTTAATGCGCACCCCCAGGGGCCGCGTGGCTACTTTACATGCCTATGCCCATTTTGGTCTACCGGCTCCGGCGCCTATACAAACCGGTGAGAATCCCAGTACCGATGATTTGTTTGCCAACTGATTCGGGGTTTGCGGGTTTGTGAAGGAATTTATCTGGCCGGTGCGGGTCTATTATGAAGACACGGACAGTGGCGGTGTGGTTTATCATTCCAATTATTTAAAGTTCCTGGAACGGGCACGTACCGAATGGCTACGTTCTCTTGGCATAGAACAGGATCACTTGCGTGAGCAGGGTTGCTTGTTTGTAGTGCGTAAGCTAAACATTGAGTTTCTAAAAGCGGCTGGTTTTAATCAGCTGTTGGAAGTGACGGTGATATTGAAGAAGCTGGGTGGAGCAAGCCTGGCGTTTGAGCAAACTATAAGATCTGCGGATTCACAGAGTTTGATTTGTACGGCTGAAGTCAATGTTGTTTGTGTGACGGAAACAGCCGGGCAGTTTCGAGCCTGTGCCATTCCTGCAGAACTAAGCAGGGAGATGTCTGTGTGAATGCCGATTTGTCGTTAATCAGTCTGGTTACCAATGCCAGTGTTTTGGTGCAAGGTGTGATGGCTTTGTTGATGCTGGTGTCCATCATGTCCTGGACTATGATATTTCAAAAAGCCCGGGTGTTGAAAAAGGCCAGTAAGGCTGCAGATGTGTTCGAAGAGAAATTTTGGTCAGGTGGTGATTTGAATACCTTATATTCACAGGTCACATCGGGGCGTTTCCCCCAATCCGGTATGGCCAATATCTATGAAGCCGGGTTCAAAGAGTTTGCGCGATTACGCAAACAGGAATCCGCCGATCCCATGGCCGTACTGGAAGGTGCTCAACGCGCTATGCGGGTTTCATTGTCGCGGGAACTGGACAAACTGGAAACCCATTTGCCGTTTCTTGCCACCGTGGGTTCCACCAGTCCCTATGTGGGCTTGTTTGGCACCGTATGGGGCATTATGAATTCGTTCCGGGCTTTGGGTAATGTAAAGCAGGCCACTCTGGCCATGGTGGCGCCCGGTATCGCCGAGGCCTTGATTGCCACTGCCATGGGTTTGTTTGCCGCTATACCGGCGGTTGTTAGTTACAACCGTTATTCGGCGGATTTGGATCGCATCGTCGGACGTTATCAAACCTTTATGGAAGAGTTTGCCAGCATACTACAACGACAGGCCCACAAATAATGGCAGAGATCTTTGACAAAACCACCGGCCGACGCCGGCCCATGTCTGACATCAATGTGGTGCCCTATATTGATGTGATGTTGGTACTGTTGGTGATTTTTATGATCACTGCACCTTTGTTAACCACCGGGGTGCAAGTGGATTTACCCCAGGCCACAGCAGAACCGGTGGATACGGACACCAAAGAACCATTGATTGTTACCGTCAATAAAGAAGGTGATTATTATTTGAACGTTGGTGAAAATCCGGACAAACCGGTGAATCACGAAACCATGGTGACATTGGCTGCTGCGGTGTTGCAACACCAACCGGGTACGCCGGTTATGATTCGTGGCGACGGTCGTGTAGAATACTCCAAAGTTGTGGTCGCCATGACTTTATTGCAAAAGGCAGGAGCGCCCAGCGTGGGTTTGATAACAGACGCGCCAAAACAAACAAAAAAGAGAAGTAAACGACGCAAATCGAGTTAATCCCCGTGATTGGTACAATTTTCAAAAATCCTTTAGCGCTTTTTTATGCCGTTGTGGTCCATGCGGCCCTACTGGCTGTTTTAGTCGTTAGTTTTGATTGGACCGACGAAGACGATAAACCTAAGCTTAACGTGGTCGAAGCCACTGTGGTGGATGAGTCCAAAGTTCGCAAGCAAATTGAGACCCTGAAAAAGAAAGAACAGGAAAAGATTCGGGCCGAGCAGGAACGGCAACAAAAACTGGAGCAGGATGCAGCTAAAGCTAAACAGGCGCGTGAGCAGGAAGAAAAACGCTTGGCTGCCGCCAAGAAGAAACGTGAAATAGAAGCACGTGAACACGAGAAGACAAAACAACAGCGATTGGCTGAAGAAAAGCAAGAGAAAAAGCGCATTGCTGACCTAAAGCAGAAGCGCGAGGTGGAAGCCAAAAAACAGAAAGAGCTGGAGCAAAAACGCAAAGCGGAAGAGCAGCGTTTGGCCAAAGCTCAAAAGGAAAAAGAGCGGGCCGAAGCGGCTGCCAAAGCCGCCGAAGAAAAGCGTAAGCGCGAAGACATGCTGTCGCAAATGCAGGCCGAAGAAGAGGAACGCAAGAAACGCCGGATGCAGGAAGAGCAAAAAGAGCGGGAACGGCAAATGGCCCAGGAACAACAAGCATTAGATGTCGTCAAGGAACAACAGGCCATGAAAACGGTGGACAAGTATACCGCCATGATTCGCCAGAAAATCGAACAAAATTGGAGAAAACCCTCTAATGTAAGACCGGGAATGAGTAGTACCGTTTCCATACAGCTGATTCCCAGTGGCGATGTGATCAATGTACAAACGGTCGAGTCCAGCGGAGATTCACTGTTTGATCGTTCTGTCGAAACTGCGGTGCGTAAATCCGAGCCTTTTCCCTTGCCTGCGGAGCCCGGTTTATTTGAGCGGTTTCGTAAAATTAATCTCAAATTTTCTGAAGTGGAATCTTGATGAAAAAAAGACTGCGGATATGGGTGTTTTGTTTGGCGTGGTGTGCTGGAGCCGCTCAAGCTGCTCCCTTGGTGATAGAAATAACTCAGGGTATCGAAGACGCCGCACCGATTGCCGTCATTCCTTTTGCAGAAGAGGGTGGACGTGTACCACCGGAAGATATTGCCAAAATTATCCAGGATGATTTAGTGCGCACCGGTCAGTTTAAAGCCATTACGGTACCGGCGGAGTTTGGTCGTCCCAGTTCGCCTGATCAAATCCAGTACACCAACTGGCGGGTATTGGGTGTGGAAAGTCTGGTTATCGGTAAAGTTCGCTTTGTTGGCGCAAATCGCTACCGTGTCAGTTACTGGTTGATGGATGTATTTAAGGAAAAGATCATTGCCCATACCGAGGAGCAAGGTAATCAAATTAACTTGCGCAAAACTGCACATCAAATTGCCGATATTATCTATGAAAAATTAACCGGTACACCCGGCGCCTTTTCCACCCAAATTGCTTATGTGACGGCGGAAGGGGTGGGTACAGAAAGAGAACATACCTTATGGATATCGGATGCGGACGGTGCCAATCAGTGGCGGTTACTGCGTTCTACCGAACCGTTGATGTCTCCCTCCTGGTCACCAGACGGTACAAAAATTGCTTACGCTTCATTAGAGAGGGACGGTAAACAAAAAATCATCATACAGGAATGGCGTACCGGTACGCGGGAAGTGATCGATAGAGGTCGCCCCGGACTGTATGGTGCGCCTTCCTGGTCACCCAATGGAAAGAAACTGGCTTTTGTTATCGCAAACCGTGGAAACGCGGACATTTATGTCATAGACTTAAAAACTAAGAAATTACGTCGAATTACCAAACACTTGGCGATAGACACAGAGCCGGTATGGACACCGGATGGCAACACGATTGTATTTACGTCGGACCGGGGTGGTCGACCACAATTGTATAAAGTGTCATCAAATGGCAAAAATGTGAAACGGTTGACGTTTGAAGGGCAAGAAAACGCTAGAGCCAGCATGTCGCCTGATGGTAAATTATTGGCTATGGTCCATAAAACCGGCGGTCGCTATAAAATCGCCACGCTGGAGTGGAGCACTGGCCATATACAAGTATTAACCGATGGTTTTTTGGACGAATCACCCAGTTTTGCGCCCAATGGCAGCATGATTATCTATGCAACCACTGGAAGGCAGGGTGAACTCGCAACTGTGTCGACGGATGGGCGGATACGGCAACGGTTGCGTTATGTGGAAGATGTGCGGGAACCGGCTTGGTCTCCGTATGAAAAATAAGTCTGCAGCTGTAAAAAAACTGAACGCTACTACCGGTTTCACATGACGCAGGTTATGGGAAACAGTCGCTGTTCCAGTTGAAAAGTTTTTGTGTTGTAATTTTTTTAGTGGTTATTGTTAATGCAAAGTGAAAATATAAGGAGTTTGGAGAATGAAGATCTTAACCAAGATGTCTCTTGCCATCCTGCCGGTTTTATTATTGGCAGGTTGTTTCGGTTCTACCGGTGACGTAAAAGAAGCGGCGCCGCCGGAAGATACCGTAGCGGTTGAAGACCAAGCACCGGCACAGGATACTGCGCCTCCGGCTGGTGAGGAAATGGTCGCAGAGCAAGCACCCGTGGATCCCCTGGATGATCCCAACAACGTGCTGGCTACCCGAACCGTCTATTTCGATTTTGATAGCAGCACCGTACGAGATGATGCTCTGCCGGTCATTCGTGCCCATGCTGAACATTTGGTGAGCAATCCCAGTCTGATGTTCACTTTAGAAGGGCATGCGGATGAGCGTGGAACACGCGAATACAACTTGGCTCTGGGTGAGCGCCGTGCCGATTCCGTACGTCGTTTATTGCTGGCCAATGGTGTGGCCGCCAATCAGATCAATGTGATCAGTTATGGTGAAGAAAGACCCGCTAAACTGGGGCATGACGACAGCGCTTGGGATGCTAATCGACGTGCAGAACTGGTTTACCAGCGTTAAGCGATTTGCAACGGGTTAAGACTTCTTGCCGTATCCGGCGGTTCGTCGGATACGGCTGTACTTTTTATGATCGATATTACCGAGACCATGTCAACTACATATCAGGTTAAGCCGTAATGAGCACAGGGCGACATAATAAAAACAAGACTCATATTGCACCAGACGCAGCAATTAAGGGGCTAGTGGTGATCTTAATGTTGGCTATCGTTTCCAGTGTAACTGCCCGGGAGAACGTTACCCCGGAAGCCGGTATGGATACCCAGCGACGCTTGGATCTGGTAGAAAGGCGACTGCAGCCGGTCATTGAAGTCATGACCAAAGTGGATAAGCTCCAGCAGGAAATGCAAAAGCTGGTTGGGCAAATGGAAGAAATTGCCCATAAAATGGAAAGTATTAAAAAACGACAGCGAGATTTGTACGTCGACATAGACCGACGTATTGGTGAGGTTGAAAAAAAAGCCGAAGAATTGGCACAGCGTAAAGCAGAAGTACCCGCAAGCAATGCTGCCGGCAGTCCCGCTGCCGCCTCGGTTTCTGTGGCTTTGGAACAGGAAGCCTACGAAAGAGCGTTTGAACTATTGAAACAAGGCAATTATGAGTTGGCGATTGCGTCTTTTAAACTGTTTTTGGAAACTTATCCCACCGCAGAATACGCCGATAATGCCCAGTATTGGTTGGGCGAGGCTAACTATGTGCAGCGACACTATCAGGTGGCGCTGGAAGAGTTCAACAAGGTTCTGGACAATTATCCCAGAAGTAATAAACGTGCCGACGCTATGTTGAAAATGGGCTACACCTATGTGGAATTAGGAAAGAACAAGCGTGCGAAAGTGATTTTGGGCAATGTAGTTAAGCATTTCCCCGATACCACAGCGGCACGTTTGGCCGGTAAACGCTTGCAAACGCTGAACTAGTGTTTGCAAACACTGAACTAAAGTTAAAGTTTCAGTAGGGTCCCGTCAAACTGTGGACTGACTGAGCCGCTTTGATTCAAGCGGTACGCATTCAAAATGACCAAAACCAGCCTACGCATTTCTGAAATCTTTTACTCCTTACAGGGTGAGGGATTAAGTACCGGTGTCCCCACGGTTTTTGTACGCCTAACCGGATGTCCTTTACGCTGCCAGTATTGCGATACCAGCTATGCGTTCCAGGGTGGACAAAGCCTGTCTGTGGAACAGGTATTGGCCCGGATCGGACCCTATCATTGTCAAACCGTGTGTGTCACCGGTGGTGAACCCCTGGCCCAAAAAAACTGCTTGGTGTTGTTACGCGATTTATGTGATAACGGTTATGCGGTTTCCCTGGAAACCAGTGGCGCCATGGATCTGGCGGGCGTGGATTCCCGCGTGGTAAAAGTGATGGATCTAAAAACACCCGCATCCGGTGAAGCGGAGCGCAATCGCTGGGAAAATTTACAACAACTGAGCCGGGACGATCAAATTAAACTGGTGATTTGCGATCGTGGTGACTATGACTGGGCCGTGCAGATATTACAGCAACACCAACTACAACAAAAATGTACAGTGCTGTTTTCACCGGCCTATGGTCAGCAAGATCCTGCCCAATTAGCACAGTGGATACTGGATGATGCCCTGCCGGTTCGATTTCAATTACAGTTGCACAAGAGTTTATGGGGAGAAGCCCAAGGGCGATGAATGAAAAACCGCACACCAATGCCATCGTTTTAGTCTCCGGCGGTTTGGATTCGGCTACGGCGCTGGCCATGGCCAAGAGCGAAGGTTATACATGTTATGCGCTCAGCTTTGATTATGGCCAGCGCCACCGCTGCGAACTGGAGGCTGCCAAGCGCGTGACCACACAGCAGGGGGTGGTACTACATCGGGTATTTTCATTGGAGTTAGGTGCTATGGGCGGTTCGGCACTGACGGACACATCCCTGGACGTACCTACAGTGGCTTCCAGCGACATTCCCATTACTTATGTTCCTGCCCGCAATACGGTGTTTTTATCCATCGCCTTGGCTTGGGCCGAAGTGCTACCGGCGCAACATATTTTTATCGGTGTTAATGCGGTGGACTATTCCGGCTATCCCGATTGTCGTCCGGAATTCATTGCTTCCTTTGAACAGACGGCGAATCTGGGCACCAAAAAAGGAGTGCAGGGTGAACCGTTTAAGATTCATACACCTTTGATCTCTTTGACTAAGGCACAGATTATTACCAAGGGAATCGCCTTAGGACTAGATTATTCTTTAACCACATCCTGTTATAATCCTGATGCTCAGGGTCGTGCCTGCGGTAAGTGTGATTCCTGTCGTATTCGCAAAGACGGGTTTGCGGCGGCAGCGGTAGACGATCCCACGGTTTATCAATGATTGTGCTGTTTACCGATTTCGGAGTGTCCGGTCCGTATATGGGGCAAATGAAAGCGGTGTTGTTACAACAGGCACCCACCGTACCCATCGTCGATTTGTTTGCGGATGCTCCGGCTTTTGATCCGCGCTGTTCTGCCTATTTATTGGCGGCCTATGTGGAGGAATTCCCTGTAGGTACGGTGTTTCTGTGCGTGGTGGATCCCGGTGTCGGCAGTGCGCGTCATCCCATGATGGCCAATATTGACGGTCGCTGGTTTGTAGGACCGGATAACGGCTTGTTCCAAGTGGTGGCGCAACGGGCCAAACAAGCAGCGTCGATGCGTTTATGGCATATTCTTTGGCGTCCGCAACAGCTCTCCAACTCTTTTCACGGTCGGGATTTATTTGCTCCGGTGGCCGCACAATTGGCGGCAAATATGTTACCTTCGGCACAGGAACTGGCACCCACGGATTGGATTGATTCCAGTTGGACGCCGGAATTGCCGCGAATTATATACATAGACCATTACGGTAACGCCATGGCGGGGGTTCGGGCAGATTCCGTGTCTGCCGATACCACAGTCCATATGGGCGCGCAGCAATTACAAAGAGCGAGCACTTTTGCCGATGTGCCGACGGGTACGGGGTTTTGGTATAAAAACGCCAATGGGTTATTGGAAATTTCCATCAACCAAGGCAGTGCCGCACAGGAGTATAACTTAGCCATTGGGGACGAGGTGAGTTTTGGACAACCATGAAGTCATGCCGGGGGCGGCAGTAACCGAGTCAGTATCAACAGCGACTATCAATAAGCCTTTTGCCATTTTTTTGGGAATTACCTGTGTGCTCTGCGGGGCACTGATTATGGTGGTGGAAGTGTTGGGCTCACGCGTGATTGGTCCGTTTTTCGGCGTGAGTTTATTTGTCTGGACTTCTTTAATAACCGTGACCTTGCTGGCATTGGCCATAGGCTATGCCGTGGGCGGTTATTTTTCCGATCGCTATTTCTCACCCAAATACTTGTATGCGGTCATATTGATCGCCAGTGTGTTCGTGTTGTGGGTTCCCCTGGTAAAAGGGGTGGTACTAAAAGCTTGCCTGCCTTTGGGTTTGCGTTGGGGTGCCTTTGCCAGCACATTGATCTTATTCGGGCCTTCTTTATTTTTGTTGGGTTGTGTCTCGCCGTATTTGGCTAAAATCGCCACGCGACAAATGCAAAATTTAGGGACGACAGTGGGCGGCTTATATGCCTTATCCACGATTGGCAGTACCGCGGGCACCGTACTGACCGGTTTTGTGTTAATCGCCTATTTAGGTGTCAGTAATATTTTTACCTTGGTGGGTGTCTTACTCATTGTGTTGTCGGTGAGTTATTTCGTTTTGTTTGAAAAGCGCTACTGGACTGTGGTGTTTTTATTAATGCCATTAATCAATCTCACTGGAGCGGAGCCAAAGGAAAAAACACTGGCTGACGGCACCAAGGTGAGTACGGTTTTTCATGCCGAGACCTACTACGGTGAAATCAAAGTGTTGGATTATAGCTATGAACCGCATCATATCCGTGAATTGCTGATTGACGGCATGATTCAAGGAGGGATGGATATGAATAACCATCTCTCCATCTTTGACTACTCTTATTATCTGCAGTACCTCACGTATATGAATAACCCCAAGGCCGGCAGTTGTTTGGTATTCGGTGTGGGTATGGGAGCCATCGTCAATTGGTACAATCAGCAGGGTATAAACTGCGATATTGTGGATATCGATCCGGAAGTCATCAAAGTGGCGCAACAGTATTTTGGATTGCAAACCCAAGGTGAGGTTGCCGCAGACGATGCCCGCTATTTTTTGGAAAAAAACCAAAAACAATACGATATTGTGGTTTTGGATGTGTTCACCGGGGATATAACCCCGTCCCATTTGTTGAGCCTGGAAGCCTTGCAACAAGTTAAGCGCGGCCTGGCGTCGGATGGGGTCTTAGGTGTCAATATTATTGGTAGTCTGAAGCAACAAAATTATATGACCGCTTCAGTGATACATACCTTGAAGCAGGTGTTCCGGCAAGTGGAGTTGTATCCCGCCTTTGATGTGCAATCCGGCGACGGTGTTGGCAACTTGATTCTATTGGCTTATGAGGGAGAGCCACGTACCTTGACTCAACCCCGTGCGGACCAAATTCAAATCCATCCACGCATCAGTGCACGCATACGTCACAATCTCGGTAAGCGTTATGATTTTCCGGCTGGGACACGTGCGATGGTCATCAGTGACGAATACAATCCCATCGACTTCTATGACAGTTGGTTGCGGGAGTTAAATCGCAGCCGCGTGATCCGAGTGACGGATTGGGATGTGTTGTTGGGGTGAGAATTGATATTTTTTCGTATCAACAAAAAACAAATCCAAGCGACGATTTCTTGATGTTCTGTAACTTGTAGGGCGGAATAGTTTACGTATTCCGCCGAGCAGTCTCAAATCACAGTTTTGTAGATACAAGGGTGGGCAAGCCTTTTTTGCCCACGCGGACGAAAGGTGATGATACAGTAACACTTTGTGCTAATCGCCATTTATGGAATGCCGCTTAACTCTGCTTGGTGGAATACGCAAAAAAAGCTATTCCACCCTACCCAATCCGGAGGTTGTGGTATTGAAACTAGCGGAGTTGTGGTAACGGGTGTTGGTGTTGCATCAATGAATACAAACCGCTGGGATCGTTGTCGTTAGTTTTGTAGGGTGCACGCCTTTTTGTGCCCACGCGGGCGAAAGGTGATGATACAGTAACACTTTGTGCTAATCGCCACTTTTGGAATGCCGCTTAACTCTGCTTGGTGGAATACGCAAAAAACGCTATTCCACCCTACCCAATCCGGGTGCTGTGGAGTTGAAAGTTGAAGCTGGCAAGTTGTGGTAACTGGTGTTGGTGTCGAATCAACTGCCAACGCAGGGAATATCGGGAATATTTCCAAGTTTTTCAACGAAGCAAATCAGAGGTTCCTTAGATACAAAAAGAAACGGGGCCCGCAGGCCCCGTCTTGTTGCTTCGAACAAACAGTATTTAGAACGAGTGAACGATACCGAATGACAGGGCACTGGAATCGTCACCAGCCGTGGGCGGAACTGCGCTGTCGCCATGACCGCCGCCGGAGGCGCTGTAAGCCACGTTGGCATCATTGCTGGTGCTGGCATAAGCTGCATACACAGTGGTCATTTTGCTGAGTTTGTGGTCAAAGCCCAAAGCAATCATTGTGGCGTTGCTGTCGACTGCGTCAGTATCCAATGTGTAAAATTGGGCTTTGAACGCGTTTTTGCCCATTTTGAATGCTCCGCCTACACCTAGAGTGGTAGAGTCATTGCCGGCTGTACCGCCCATGTCGGTCAAGGTTTGATACAGGGCGTTAATTTTGAAGGCATCCATTTTGTAACTACCGGCGATTCGGGTGCCGCTTTCAGAATCTGCACCACCACCTAGGCCTGCATCATGGGTTTCAATGGCTACGCCGGCGGTAATCGGACCGTTGCTGTAAACACCGCTGATACTGGTTGCACCACCGTCAGTCACTCCGTCTTCCTGGCCTAAGGCAACGGACAGAGTAAAGCCACTGAAGTTGGGTGACATATACACGAGTGCGTCGTCCAAACGAGGATCAAATCCAACGTTAGAGCTTCCGTCGCCGCTGATCAGGTTACGGGAATCACCAACCTGGTCACCGAACAGATCCGCTTTACGACCCAGAGATTTAAAAGGAGAATCGTGCTGACCGAGGAGAACTTTACCGAAATTACCGCCGATACCGACGAAAGTGTTACGACCGGCAATAGTACCGCCACCGGCATCTGCAGTCACTGAGCTTTCAATCTGCCACATAAGTTTCAGACCCTCACCCAGATCTTCGTCACCTTTTAGACCCAAACGGCTGGAGTTGCTGGAAACGAACATGAAAGAATCGGTGCCGTTATCCAGGCTATCCAGGGATAAGTGCGCTTTTCCGTAAATAGTGACTTCAGCTTGGGAGATTGATGCGCCACACGCCAGGGCGGAACCAACCAAAATGGTTAATAGCTTTTTGTTCATTTAAAACTCTCCTTATTATGGCTTTTGAAAGCCTCTGGCGAGTGAGCGCCAAGGGCATAGAATGTTGTCCTTGAGTTATGTTTAAGCACCAGGCTAACACATAAAACACTTGCTCAAAACACAACCTGACTGCAGGATACATAATTAAAATCAGTGAAATCCAGCGTATCCTACTGCTTGTTTTTAGTAGCGTCAAATTAAAATTTTGTGACAGCGGAAAACTGGAGTATGAACAAATATTGTCCTAGACTTAGAGGTTCCAGAGCAAAAAAAAACAGTACGAATTTGGTTGCTTTGATGATGCGTATTGTCACATGGGAATCTCCATATTTTCACTAAAACAGCCTATAGTTTGTTAAGAACCTTTCGCTTAATAAATCGTGTGTGTTGAATCTTTTGTTTAATTGTTTGCTAAAAGGAGTCCGCTGATTTATGGCTGACAACGGTTTGGCGCCTCGGCGTCCTGTAGTACTGCTGATCTTGGATGGATTTGGTGTTAATCCTTCGCGTCTCAACAATGCAGTGGCTGAAGCAAAAACCCCCAAGCTCGATAGCTATTTTTCCCGATATCCTGTGACTTTGTTGCAAGCCTCCGGTCCGGCTGTGGGGCTGCCTGACGGCCAAATGGGAAATTCCGAGGTGGGGCATTTGACCATTGGTTGTGGCGATATAATTCGTCAGGATCTGGTGGCTATTGATGATGCTATCAATGATGGTTCGTTTTATGAAAACCCGGTGTTGTGCCAGGCTGTGGATAAAGTATGCACAAGTGGAGGTGTGGTACATTTGTTGGGGTTGGTCTCCAACGGTGGTGTGCACAGCCATACCAAACACTTGCTGGCCCTGATTGATTTATGTCGCCGTCACGGTGGTAAACCCGTATTGCATATGATTACTGATGGACGCGATACCGGTCCTACAATGGCATTGAAGTTTCTGGCGGAAGTGGAACCTGCGTTACAGGCGGCTGGTGGATTTATCGCCACTGTGTCCGGGCGATATTTCACCATGGACAGAGATAACCGTTGGGAGCGCATTGAACTGGCCTGGAAAGCCATAGCCAAAGCGCAGGGGGATCGTTTAGACAGTGCACAACAGGTGATTGAAACCGCCTACGAACACGGTGAAACCGATGAATTTATTTCGCCGGTGGTGCTGCCGGGAGCTGCTCCGATTACCGATAAAGATAGCGTCATATTTTTTAATTTTCGCAAAGATCGAGCGCGACAAATGACCGCTGCCTTGTATAAACCGGATTTTGATAACTTCGATCGTGGCGATTATGAGCCCGTGGAAGTAGTGTGTATGACCCAATACGATGAATGGTATCGTTTACCCCATGCGTTTCAACAGGACCGTCCCAGAACTACCTTGGCCGAGGTGGTCAGTCGAGCCGGTTTAGCTCAGTTTCATTGTGCCGAAACAGAGAAATATGCCCATGTCACTTATTTTCTTAACGGTCGTCATGGCGATCCTTATACAGGCGAGGTGCGTACAATTATCCCGTCACCGCAAATTGCCACATATGATTTGGAACCACAAATGAGTGCGGCGCAAGTGGCCGATGCAGTTATTGATGCGATTTATGCGGGAAATTATTCTTTTATTGCGGTTAATTTCGCCAACGGCGATATGGTGGGACACACGGGTGTACGCGATGCCATTATCAGTGCCGTGGAAACTTTGGATCGGGAAGTGGGGCGGGTATTACAAGTTGCAGAGCAACGAGGTTATTCGGTCGTGTTGACGGCAGACCATGGCAATTGCGAAGAGATGGTGGATTTTCATACCGGTTCGCCACAAACGCAGCATACGGTATTTCCTGTCCCGTGCATGGTCATGGATGAAGTGCATTGGAGTTTGTCTATTGGTGCCGGCTTAAGCAGTGTGGCGCCAACGGTGCTGCATTTGATGGGGTTGAGCAAACCGGATGGGATGAGTGGGCGATCCTTGTTGATCAAACCTTTGAATAACTTGCCGTAGATTATTCACACAGCAAAGTTTGCAGCATGTGCCTTTGTGTATTGTCCATGCCCAAATGGGTCAAGTAGTTTGAGGTAGAACCGTGCAGCGAATTTATGGTGTCCAGGGCCTCCTGAAGGAACATAGCGTGGGTTTCCAGTAGGGGCCAAATTTTGTGCGTTTGCAGCCGAAACAGTGACATGAGTTTCAGTTTGAAACGCAGAGTTTTGATGTAGGAGCGCATGGTTTCCTGCGACAAGAGATAGTCAGAATATACGGTAGCAGCGGGCACACCCAGCGCCAGATGAATCAGGGCCACCAAAATTCCAGTGCGGTCCTTGCCGCCGGTACAGTGTATCAATACAGGATAGTTATCCTCTTGCAGTAGTATACTGAACAATTTGCGAATTTCATCATCGCAGTCTGTAACATAACGACGATATTCCTGTTTGAAGAAATCTTCAAAGTCGAATTGATTTAATTTTCCAGAGAGCAAATCCCGGTAAAGTTGGTCGTGATCCAGGGCAGGATTGTGCATGGCCAGGTTTATCACCGGCGGTGCTGGAGGAGGCAGTCGACTGGGCGAGTGGGCAATTTCCTGTGGGTTGCGTAAATCGAGAATCAAACGCAAGCCCAGTTGATCCACCAGGTTGATATCAGCGCGTTTGAGTTTGGCCAAATGTGCCGAGCGGTAAATCATACCGGGGCGAAACGTCTTTTTGTTTTGCGTTGAATAACCGCCGATATCACGAAAGTTTACGGTTCCGCGCAGGGGGATGTGGCGTTGGAATACGTGCCGTTGAATCATGGCTTGTCCTTATTAAAACCGTTAGGCTCGAACGTGATGTGTATATTATAGAATTACCCTGACACTTTTTTCATTTGTTTGATCTGCGCATGAAACTTACCGTTCCAAGGCAGGGTGTAGCTGTCCCAAACGTCGGCTTTGTCGTGTTGCTCTTTCATTTGCGCCATGGTGAGCACTTTACCGTTACTGCGCAGATTAATTAATCCGTAGTGTGTGGAACCGTTGTTCTCCGCTCGCGCTAATTCCGTGGAAAACATAAGCGGGTGGTTGCCGCGGCAGTGTTTACCGATGGCGCCCATGGCGTCAGCCATAGGGTGGTCGAAGGATTTATTGTCGCCCGAAGAGATTACGTTGGCCATGGGGCGAACCCGCTTTAGAAAATCCACCAAATAGTCCGAAGAACCGTGATGGCAGGCTTTGGCGACGTCAACCCGAAACGGGTTGGCGTCGCCATAGTGTTGCAGCAAGTGCCACTGTGCCGGTATGTTTAAATCACCGCCCAATAGAAAACTGTGTTTGCCATAGCTGAACTTTAAAACCAGGGAATGACCGTTGATGGTATGTGATTCACTCATTTCGGCTGTGTCGAGGCCAAAGTCTTCGGCGTTAGGAAAGCCCATATACTCCGGTTTTTCGTCGGCCGGACTTAACGGTATCGGGCCGAGAACATCAACTCGTAACCCCTGAGACGGGTCTTGCCCGTAACCGGGTAGGGTTTTGTGGTGGACATTGAGGCATTTGGCTCCTTTGAGTCGTCCCTGTTGCTTGGCATCCAATGCGGCTTGCCAAAAGTTCCCAAAAGAGCTCATTAAATTACCGCTTTGCACCAGTTTTTTAACATCACTAAGAGTGTCATAGGTCTCGGTGAGGACGGTTCGGGTGCGTCCGTTGATTTGTCGCTGTTGCGTGGAGCCAATTTTGGTATTACGATTATTGTCGGTGTTTTTGTAGCGGATAATGCCGTTATGATAGATGTGACCGATGTGAAAATGTTTATCCTTCAACACCGGTGTGAGTCCGTTGAAGTGATCCCAGTCGGGATGGCTCATCACCATCGCTTGAATATTGATAGATCCGTGTTCCTGAATGAGCCGTTTGTAGCGGTGTTTCATAAAATGGTGGTATTTATCTGAAGGACCGCCATCCAGGAGGATAATCCCTAGAGGGGATTCAATGATTGCTCCGTCGCCTTGTCCCACATCCAAAAAGAATATTTTGAAAACCGACGTAGAACGAACATGTTTTTTGTTAACCCATCCGGATTGCCCACGTCCGCGGGCATCCACGTGATAGGCCTTGTCTGTTTCGGCGAGCACGTCCAGGCGTGTGCCCAGTAAAACGTGGTTAACCGCTTTGCGCAGTTTTGCGTCGCTGTACAGTCGGGTTTCCGGTTCGTTACCATAAACGATTTGTGCCATTGTCTGAATTCCCTATGCAATGTTTTAAGGCCATCTCGGGTACCTCTGATAAAAATTTCTGTTTTCATAAACACCGATTACCGGGTCAATCAGAGCTTCCCTAAATCTTGTGACAAAGTTTGGTTGTTGCAGTTCGCAAACCGGGCAGGTTAAATCACACTTTTCGATAAAAACACGTCCAATGCTCCAAGGTATTGGACGTTAAGAACTAAGTCGGGGGTTAGGGGAGTTGTGTGCCGGGCAGAAGCGAAATTCTTTTTCTCTGGTTTGTAGCCACACAGCGACGGGTTAGATACTGTACAAACGTCGAGTGCTCTTTGTGTGTTTATATTCAGTCCAGCTTATTTGCATTTGCGCACGTAAAGGGTATAGTTTGCCGTAGCGATTTTTCAGTCAGTCAATTTTTCTGCACATATAGCAACGCCTTGAATAATAATAATACAGAGTAAGGGGCGGAGTCAGCCGGAAGACAGCCGCAATGGAGTACTGCTGATGTTGATGACATCGGCAGGGGAAGAAGTATTCTATTGACCCAAGGGGGGAGTACTGTACATGGATAAGCCGTTATTCGGTTTTGGTGTTGAGGGGGGCGTCAAACTATTTACACCATCGTTTTCCAAAGATTTTTTTTCCAGCATCGGCAATAAGGGAAGTTCGGATTTACTTGCTATCGGAGTTAAGCGTTTATTTCGTAAAGACGAAATGATTTTCCACGTGGGTTCCAGCAGTGACGATGTCTATATTTTGCTAAATGGCAGGGTCAAAGTCTTTGAATTGTCCCAGGAAGGTAAAGAAGTTATTTTATGGTTTTGTTTTCCTGGGGAATTATTCGGATTATCCGAAGTCATGCGACGGGATCACCGTTTGGTAAATGCGCTGGCCTGTTGTCCGGTAGAAGTTTTGGCTATAAAACAAGCAGATTTTGAACAGTACTTGTACGCAAATCCCGCCAGCGCCATGCAAGTGATTGAGTTGTTGAGTAGTCGATTGCGTGAATTGGGTGATGTGTTGTTGCACTTGGCTTCGGATGATGTTACCTCTCGAGTTGTCAAATTGATCGCACGTTTGGCCAATCGCTACGGTACGTGTAACAGTAAAGGTATCCGTTTGGATATTCCACTAACACATCAGGAAATGGCTGATATGATTGGGGCCAGTCGCCAAACCGTGACTACGGTTCTGGGAGCATTAAAAAAACAGGGTTTATTGCGCACAGAGCAGCGCACCATTTACATTGAAAATTTACAATGGATAGAATCCTTTGCTAATAAAGAAACCGGTAGAAAACTCAGTCAACAGCAATCGGCTTGAGAGGACGGAGTGATTATCAACGGTTATCGGGCCGGGGGAGTTGCTGCTTATTGACATGGGCCGCGAATCAGTGGTGTCTGCCGGCTATTTCAGTTTATGTTTAATTTGTTCCATTTCGGCATCAAGCTGCCAACCCAGTTCCCGGTTACACAGTTCAACTAAGGGGACAATACGGTTGGCAATGGCCGGTAGATGATTGGCTAAGGCTTTTGTATTACCTTCTGCCAGGAGTTTCAGTGCTGAGTCGATACTCACACGAATGGTTTGTACTGATGCGGTTGCAGGTCCTGCGTCATCACCACTACCGATAATACGATTCCCACCCGCGCTTTGTGCGGTTTTTAATCTTTGCCGCGCAGTACTTAAGAAGGCTTCTGCATTTTGAGGGTGCTGTTCCTCCATTCCGGCAGCGCCAACCGAAACAGTGATGCTAATATGGTTATTACTGTTGAGGAAGTTTTGCGATTGCAACATATGCTGTATGCGCCCCGCCAGTTTTCCAACGGCATTAACTCCCAAAGAGGGGGTAAGAATTGCAAAGGTACCTGTTTCAATACGAGCGATGGCGTCTTCCTGGCGTAACATAGGTTTGATAGCTTCAGCAACAGCGATTTGAATCTTGTCTACTTTGGTTTCACCGTGCTCTGATAACAGTTGTTCCCACTTATCGATACCTATCACCAACAACGACAAGGGTTGGGCATGGCGCGTAGCGAAAGCCATACCGCGAGATACTTGTTCCAGTAAATACTTGGTGTTACCGGTTTTTGTCAGCGGATCCAGAGTGGTGTGGGCTTCCAGATCCCTGCTGCTTCGGGTATGAGTTTCCAGTTTGATGTAAGAACGGGTTCGTGCCACTAATTGGACATTATCAAACGGCTTGGTGATAAAATCAGAGGCGCCCAGGGACAGGGCTTTTTCCCGTACTCCGGTTTCTGCTTTTTCGGCACCGGTAATCATTAAAACGGGGATATCTCGAATTCGGTCCTGTTCTTGAGATCGAATCCTCTGAATCAGTTCATAGCCATCCAAACGTGGCATGCCTGCATCGGTAATTACCACTTGAATGGAGTCATTGGCATTAAGAAGTTCCCAACCCTCTTCGCCATCTACCGCTTCGATAATTTCAAACTCATTGCGCAATGCTCGATTGAGGCTGACCCGTACCAGCTTGGAATCGTCAATGATCAGTACTGTAGGTTTTGTATTTTCATGGGCTTGGGTCATATCACCGGATCCGTTTGAATTTTCGGTATTGTTTACCTATCGGTCAATGTTAAAAAAAGTTGAACGAATACCCGGATGGAAGGGGTAATCTTATATAAAACAATAGGATAGGATGGATTTAGTGTTAAATTGGGTTCAGCCGGTGTTGCTTTGGATTTGGGGTTTGACGGCGGATTCAATCTGATGCCAAAACTCTTTTATCCTGAAAGGTTTGGTCAGATAGGCAGCGGCACCGGTGGCCAACATGGAGTCAATTTGAGTCTGAGTGGCGTCGGCGCTGACGACAATGACCGGAATATGCTTGGAACGAGGGTCGGATTTCAACCGGCTCAACACCTGGTTTCCGGAAATGTCCGGTAAATGGGCGTCCAGTAGGATTAGGTCCGGAGTTTGTGTTACGGCCAATTCCACCCCTTGCTCACCTTTCATGGCGGAGATGAGTTGAATGCTTTTTTCATAGTTCAAGGCGGCTTTTATCAATTTTAGATTGACTACATTGTCTTCGATGCAAAGTATTGTTTTCCCTTTAATGTGCTCCAAATGGATGTCATTTTCAGTTTCGGGATGTGCAAGGTTCGCCGGTTTCTTAATTGCCGGAAATTCCAACCAAAAAGTGCTGCCCACACCCACTTCACTGTCCAGACCCAATCGACCCCCCATGGCCATAACTAACACCCTGCTTAAGGCCAGGCCAATCCCTGTTCCTTCCACATCGGTTCTGTCGGCGTTAAGGCGTTCAAAGGGTTCGAATACGCGCTGTAGATCTTCCTGATCAATTCCTGGGCCGCTATCCTCAATGGAAATCCTTACAATATTTTCCTTTTGAGTTGTGCATGTTATTCGGATATGTCCACCCGGATAGTTGTATTTTACCGAGTTGGACAGCAGGTTTAGAAGAACTTGTTTTATACGTTTTTCATCAGCGTATACGTGAGCATCACATGTCTCAGCCGGCCTTATCAAACGAATTCGCTTTTCCTCAGAAAGAGGCTGTATCAAACTTAGCAGTTCCTCCAATACATCGCGAATCGGTAAGGCTTGCAGGGAAAACTGCTGTTTACCGGACTCTATGCGAGCAATGTCCAGGATTTCGTTGATCATTTGGGTTAAATGATGGCCCGCTTTTACGATTTGTGCAGCGCAATCCCGGTTTTCTTCATCCAGGTTGCTTTCCTGAATCAACTGTCCAAATCCCACAATGGCGTTCAACGGTGTGCGCAATTCATGACTCATGGAGGTTAAAAAGACCGATTTGGCGTGATTGGCTTTTTCAGCTTCCTTCTTGGCCTGTAGCAGTGCTTGTTCGTGCTGCTTGTATTCGGTGGTGTCTCGTAAGGTACCCACGAAACCTTTCTCATTAGCGAAATTCATAGGGGCGACTTTTAGCTCTAAGGGAAACAGTGATCCGTCCTTGCGGCAACCTTGCAGATCGCGGGCCTGATTGATAATTCGAGGTGCGTGTAACTGAGATTTTAGAGTATAACGTTCGTGGGTATCGCGTTCGTGTTCCGGCAGCAGGATCGAGATATTTTTTCCAATTATTTCGTTGGCTTGATACCCAAAGATTCGTTCAGCGGCCGGATTAAACGTTCTAATCATACCTTTGGTATCAATGGTGATTATGGCGTCAGCTGCAGTTTGAAGTATAGCCCGTTGCAGGGATTCGCTTTCCTTCAAGGCATCGTCTGCGTGTTTATCTTCCGATATATCCCGGTGGGTGCCGATGACACGTATTGGATTGTTGTTAGTATCCCGCTCTACCACTTGGCCGCGAGCCAGTATCCATTTGTAACTCCCGTCTTTGCAAAGCATACGGTGTTCATTGCTGAAAAATGGAGTTTTGCCATAGAGGGTTTGGTATAAATCGGCTTGACACCGTTCACGGTCCTCCGGGTGTATGCGCTGATCCCATTCGTCAAACGAGCCGGTGATTTCGGTCTCATTGTATCCCAAATTGGCTTTCCATTGGGTAGAGTAAAACATCTCTTTGGTGCTGATGTTCCAGTCCCATACCCCTTCACGCGAACCTTCCAAGGCATATAGCCAGCGTTTTTCACTTATGTCCAATTCTTCACTGCGTTTTTCTACGGTAAGTTCCAATTGTTCCTTAATTTGTGTTAAGTCATGAAAACTATGGGCCAGACTGTTTGCGGATTGGGTCAATATATTGCCAAGACTACGGTACTCATGAATCAGACTTTTGGGAAACTCGGGCCGTTTCCCCTGTGCAATTTTATTGGGTAAGTCTTTACTGGCGGATTCAAGAATACTTAAATTAAGGGTCAACCAATGGCTCAATAGGCGGGATACTACAATTCCACCGGATAGCAGTAGTAACAGAAAGATAAATGCCTGAGCCTGATTCTGCTCCATTTTATGGACCAAAGATTCGGTCGCACTTTCCATCAGAAGGTGGGAGACGCCAGGTACTCCACTAATAGAGTCTTGAACGACATAACGGCCTTTTCTCCAGCGCTTCATGGTGGGCATATCTTCGCTTGGTAACCATATAGACAAACTGGTTTTAATGGTTTGTATCTGGCCTTTGTCAGATAAGCTCGTTATTTTACCGCGGGAATATAAAATTTGTCCATCCGTTCCGATCAAGGCTATGCCGGAGTTTGGAGTCACCGGGTCTTTGGACAGTTTTTCCTGTATTTGCTCGCTACTAATATTTTCCCATTGACTGTGTTTACGACGAGTAAGTTGCACGGAGTCCAGCAAACGTTCATGTAAATAGGATTCCTCGGCAAGACGCTGACGATAGTTTTCGTTCACAATGGGAACACCTCCGGAAACAAGGATTGCGGTCAACAAAACGTGAAACAGCAATTTTTCCAGATGTGGTGCCGGTAATTGGATGCGGTCGGAACTTTGTGCAAACAATTGTAGAAACAGAAGCAGTAAGCCTGCCAGCAGGGCATTGAAAGTGCCGTTTAAGGGTTGCTTCAATGCAATGAGCACAACCGATTTCCATTCCAAGCCAATGATGCTGGAATAAAATATTATGACCAGCGGAACTCCCAACAGCAACCAAAAACTTAGGTCGAGTAATACCAGGTTTTGACTTTTGCTGTGTTTATACAGAGTACCGACGACTAAGGCTTCCAGCGAAAATATGATCAAAGCATAGGGGTGGCCCCATAAAACCAAGGTATATAGTCCGCCCACAACGGCGACAAATAATGCGGGTATCGTACCTAACAGTGTTATCGCCAACATTACGGCCACGGAGCCAAATATTAAATCTACGCCAAAAAACAGCGGTAAACTTAACACGTTCCCCGTGAGAGCCAAAATGGCTAAAAAGAAACCGGTGATCAGCTTTTGCTGGAGTGAATGATCATCCGGTGCTATGGATATTTCCTTACTCAATTCCGTGATTCCAACGTGATACCAATGAGTTTTACAATTTTCTCACAATCAATTACGTACATTTAACATTCCGTGCAAAAAGCAGGGAAAGCTTTTTTCGGCATATGCAGGACTCTGAGCCTATGAAAAAAGTTAATGAACCCCACTGTGGTATCGGTAGGTAGGAGTGAAATCTTGAACTAACAATGAACGAAACTGCATGATGGACCGATGGCAGAAACTGCCGTTCACGGAGAGGAATATCTGAAAAATTCCGGCTGCGTTTTATCTCTCAAGGAGTCATCAGAGTGTCCTTAAGTAGTGGTCCCCGTGAGAAACGATAAAATATTTTTTTGCCGGATAATCCATACTGGGTGATCCTTTTTTTCGCATGTGGCTTTGATCATGCGTGAAACGCCAAAGGTGAGTTCGTTGGGGGCGTAGGAGATTGCGCCAATACATCCGGCACGTTGTAGTTTCATCCATTGTGTTGAAAGTAATACACAGTCGCTATAGGATAAGTCCAATGCGTCAATTTGGGACATGTCCAGTATCTCGATCCATCCGCGTTTTAAAGTATTTAAAGCGCTGACGGCGTTGATGTGCTCTCCCAGATTTCGTTCATTAATGCGGCCTTTAAGTCTGGAATAAACGCAATTTATATCTTTGTTGTATTGATAATGAATAGTCATAGTTGCACCTGCGGGTATGTGTTTGGGGCACGGACAACTGCTAACTTCAAAGACACTTATACGCCGGTTTCGTGTTTCTGTACAGGTATTGTCAGCCGGCTAAAAGTGATTTCCTTCCCAGTGTACGATCAGGCATGGAGGGAAAGGTTAAACAATAATAACAAACCACTGAATGGAAAAAGACTCTGTGCGACGATTTTCCCATTCCATGGATTCCAGTTCCAATCGCAATGTATAACTGGAACCCAAATCCATATTCAATCCTACAATACCTCGGGTTACAGCTTCCATACCCAACACGTCAAAGTAGGTGCTGCCGGCTGGAAAATCCAGGGATTCATAGCGAAGAATGCCGGAGAGTGTGTCGGATATGTAAAATCCGGCTTGGGCGAAGTAAGCTTTCGCTTTGTAAGGTTGTGGGTTAGGGGGGAAGATGGAACTGATATTGGGATTATCTTCGATAGTGAGCTGGTAATATTCGGTCAGAAAATTAAAATATTTGGAATTGAAGCCCAGATCCACACATAAGATTTCCTGTTCAAACAGCGTTTCACCGTGTGGCAGCATGGTGGTAGCGGAGTCTTTTCCCAATTCAATTACAGCGTTTTTCATTGCACTCAGACCAAATTGAAACGCACTCACCGTGGGGTTTAAACGCAGTTGCAACAAACCGGTTTGAGCACTATTTAATTCGGAACTGTTGATCACCTCAAGGCTGCCGAATTGTGTCGGTGACACGTCATTGGTATTGATACCGTTACTATTGGCTACGACAAGCTTGCTTTGAAGATAAGATCCCGAGTGGTCAAATTGTGCACCCACCATATGTAAGGGTAGTATGCCTTGGTTGTTTTCGAATTTTAAAAATATCGGGCGGGTGATGCTGTTTTGTAACAATGAACCGTGATGATAGTTATTGTTCCAGCTTCCTAAAGGGGTGTGGGAACGACCGCCGCTGAGGGTCAAGGTTTTTGAAAACGTTTTGTTAATAGTCAGCCGTTCTATTTCAACGCTAAACCCCTGATGATAGTCTTTTGCTTCAAATACCAGTTCTGTAACGGCGGCACTGCTGTCACTGATTTCATGGTTGCTAAGCAGATCCAACTGCCCGAGATTGAACGATTGACTTTTTTCGTCCTGATGTTGTTGGTATTGAAAAGTCGTTTCCGCAAATAAACTGAAGTCGACTGCGTTGACACATAGAGGGAACATGCTCAGTGTTGCGGTGAGCCAACTCGCACAGCGTGTCTGCGATATACCCGTTAGACGCGATGTCCCCCGGCCCCCAAACCTGCAATCCATTAAATCATGCCCTTTGTTGTTGTAGCGTTATTGTCTTTGTGGCGATCATCACAAGGCCTTGAGCCTTGAATAACGCTCCATAATTAACGGCTTTTGTGTGTTGATGCAACGATCCGGTTTTGAAATGTTTTTTCTACAAGGTCATTTCCGTTTATTGCGCTATATTATTTTCTATTGCGCCGATTTAGCAAATACGACAACCTCCCAGGCGGTTTTTCGCCTTACTGTGGCCTTGCCTGGCAGCCATTCGATACCACTTGACCGCTTTGGTATTGCTCATGGATACACCTTCTCCCCTGCGGTACAAGTTGCCGAGGTTGTATTGTGCTTCGGAATTACCCTGCTCTGCGGCTTTTTTATACCATTTGGCGGCCATAGGCAAATTTTTCTCCACCTCCAGGCCATTTAGAAAAATTTCCCCCAATGACAGCTGGGCCATCATATGTTCATCTTCGGCTGCCAGTTGTAACCAGTGTAAGGCTTTTTCAATACTTTTTTCAGTACCGTCACCTTTGGAGTATTTTATACCAAGCACATATTGAGATTCCGTATCGCCTTCACTGGCGTTTTGAATCAGGGTATAGACAGGCGATTTTTTTAAAGTATTGACATCCCGCTTAATCAGACGCTTTTCTTCCTTTTTCAGCATGGTCTGTAACGCATTATCCGCTTTGGTCAAACCGGCATCTGCGGCTTTTGCCAACCACATTTTCGCAGCTTGTTTATCTGCCTCTACACCACTACCACTATTATACAGTTGGCCTAATTGAAATTGTGCTTCGGTATGGTCTTGTTCTGCTGCTTTGTGTAGCCATTGTGCGGCCGCCGACGGGTCTTTGGCGACACCATCGCCGTTAACATACATCATGCCCAGAGTGAATTGGGCTTCGGGTTTGGCCAGCGGCCCCCCGGCAAAAGTGTTGGCGTCAGCGATCAGTTGTTTTCGCAATAAGGTTTCCAGATCTTTACGTGCTTGTGCTACGCCCCAACTGGAAGCCAGACGCAGCCACTTAATGGCCTCGCTGTCACTTTGGGCGACACCGGTGCCGTCTCTGTAGAGTAGGCCCAGCTTATATTGTGCGCCGGCGTGGTTTTGTTCCGCTGCTTTGCGAAACCATTGTACCGAGTTAAGCGGGTTTTTGCTGCCATGCTCACCACTGAGATAACTCATACCGCTGGCGTATTGGGCATCTACATCACCGGATTTGGCTTTTTCCAGTAGGGTGGCGAGTAGGGCATTTGTTGGAGCACTGTCCGTTTTAACATCTTGTTTACCATTTGGGTTCTTTGGGTTTGTTTGGGTTTTCGTCGGTTCAGCCTTAGCCTGGGTTTTTTGACTGGCAGCTTGTGTCACCGGTTGTTGTTTCGTGGCTTGTTGCTTTGCGTTTTCGCGTTTGTCGTTATGTGCGGGTGTGCTGTTTTGCGCAACCAGCTTACGTTGCTTGGCTGCTGTTTTTTTTAAGTATTTTTGTGCCGGAGAATCACCGGATTCTGCGGCGGCGAGTAGCCACTTTTTTCCCATGTCCGGGTTGGCTGGAACATGGCTTCCTTCATAGTATATGACTCCCAGCTTGTAGGCTGCTTGCGCGAAACGTTCTTTTGCTGCTTGTTTGTACAGTTCGAGAGCTCTTTCTATATTCTGGCGACCGAATTTTTTCTCAAACAACATGTTCGCCAATTCATACTTGGCCGCGATGTGGCGCCGATCAACGGCTTTGCTCAGGAAGTCAAATGCGGCAGGGTAATTGTGGGGTATTCCTTCGCCATGGAGATTCATTTTCCCCAGATAATATATGGCGTCAACATTGTTTTGTGCGGCAGCTTTTTCAAACCACTTGATGGCCTCATCGTAGTTTTGTTCTACTTTGGTTCCCAGATAATATTTTTTTCCCAGCAAGTACTGTGCTTTTGCATCGTTGAATTCGGTTGCCAGACGCAGCATCATGTAGTCCATCGATACCTGAGCCTGAATCGTCGGCTGATATCCCAAGCCGGATAAAAACAATACACATCCTGACAATAACTTCGCAGCGTTGGTTAACTTCGTGACTTTGGTTACGACATAAGATGAGTGGTTTGTCAGCATTTCCATGCTCCTGTATTTGTAGACAAGAACCCGATTCAGTACTACACAGGATACGGGATTCCCTGGCGTTGCTGCCGTGGGGAAGGTGCGCTGGTTTTGCTATAGCGTGGAAAAAACATTTATATTATCCAATGCTGTTCCGCTCGATTGCCGGTACCTCAACGGTACACTTTTTATCCGCTGACGAGGATTTGCCAAGGTTTAGACTTTTCAAGTCCAGTGGCTGCGGTCAGTAGACTACTTAAGTGTGCCGATTGGAACGAGTGGATCGCTCCAGCATTGCGGAAAACCGCTAATATTTCTGAAAACTATCGATATGCGCCCTTCCATACCGGTTTTGTCTAATAGTTACATAATTCGCTGTTGCTGTATCTAAGTATACGCCGAGTTATAGTGTAGGAAATACCCTACATTGAGCCGAGTGAAACGGAGGGCGAGCGCGGATTGCTAAAGAATGGAATCTTCATCTTCTCCACTGCTGCGATGTTCCAATGAATGGTATTTCGCGATGGATCGTACCAAGTGGGTATGTTCTGTGGCAGATTGGCCGGAGTGTAAATACAGTTCCGCATTGTGCAGAACCTGTTCCAGGTGTTTTAAACGATAATTTAGATTTAAAAGGGATTTTGCCATAAAGTGGGGATCCTCTCCATGTTCGCGCATTTTCGCGGCTTGCGTCAGTGCTGTTTCTAACTCTTTTTTAGTCGGTGTCCCCATGTAATCCTCCTGAAATTGTCTAAGCGATTATTCTTGGTATGGGTTTGGGAATATGGTCGCGGATTTTGTCGGCGTTAAACTGCACCAGATTTTTATTACTGTCATGCACTATTAATCGATTGGTGGATTCAGTCAGGTGCTCGCGTAGCAGCCCGAGAAAAGTGGGGGCGGCGAACAATATCAGTTGTTCGTAATCGCCGGTGAGTCGGTGCGAATCCAACAATTCCGCCAGTTGGCGTGCAAATCGCTCTGCTTCTTGTTTGCCGGCGTAATGCTCTGAGATATCGTTTCTGCCGTGACCGTGGCTATCATAACTTCGCCCGGTGCGGTCAGCCAGGATTTCGGCATCGTGCTTGCGTGCTTCCGGGTTGTCAAATGTGAGAATTTCCACTAATGGTCCATTGATCTTTTCCATGTTAAAGATTCGAGACCGACTGCTTTCAGCAACAACGACCCATGTTTTATTCATGAATTGACTCCGTCGATTAGGGAACTGTGCGATTAATCACTTCCTGACTTTGTTCTACACGTACCAGGGACACCAGCTGTTGCAATTCCTCGGTCAGGATTTCCAGGCAATCGTCCGCGGTTAAGATACCTACCAGAACATTTTCATCATTGACTACCGGAATTCGTCTTATGCCACGGTTGCGCATTCGCCGTAGTGTTTCCCATAGTCCGTCCACTTCACGTGCTACAATGAGATTACGACTGATAAGATCGGATACCGTGATTTGTTCGGGGGAGACGTGTCTGGCGACCACTTCAATGACGATGTCCCGATCAGTGACGATACCGATAGGGATGTTGATACCGCCCTTGGATTCCACAACAACGATACTGCCTACATGGTGTTGGCGCATAAGTTCGGCGCATTCATTAACGGTGGAATTGGGGCCGGTGACCACCACGGCTCGGTTACAGTAATCGCCTATGCTCATGTGCAGTTTCCGTGAAGCTTTATATCCAATTGTATTTATTGATAAAAACCATTTGTATGACGTATGTCAAAAAAACGTGTTTTACTGTTCCGAAACCGGAGTAGCTATCCTTTTTTAAAGTATAGTTGTTAATAAATGCAATTTTAAATAGGACCGATTTTGGAAATCACTTTTTACGGAGCTGCCGGTGAGGTGACCGGATCATGCCATTTGTTGCAAGTGGGGCAACGTCGTGTGTTACTGGATTGTGGTTTGATTCAGGGGGCTCCGGTGCAGGAGGCACGAAATCGACATGCATTTCCATTTAAGCCCGGTAGTATTGATGCAGTAATACTCAGTCATGCACATATCGACCATTCCGGTCGTATTCCTTTATTGGTCAAAGCGGGATTTACCGGACCGATTTATACCCAAACGGCGTGCCGGGATTTGTGCCGCATCATGTTAAAAGACGCGGGGTTTATCAACGAGAAAAACGCCGAATGGGAAAACCGCAAACGTCAACGTAAGGGTTTAGAGCCGATTGACCCTCTATTTACGGTTAAGGACACGCAGAGTGCTCTGCGCCGGTTTGTAAATGTGGAATATGAACAGCGGATTACCGTGGTACCCGGACTGGAATTACGTTTATTGGATGCCGGGCATATTTTAGGATCTTCTATTGTTGAACTGGTGTTCCGGGACAATGGTGGCACAAAAACGCTGGTTTATAGCGGAGATTTGGGAAAATCCCAAGCTCCTATATTACGTGACCCTGCGGTTTTGGAGCATGCCGATATGGTCGTGATGGAAAGTACTTATGGTGATCGTTTACACAAGTCCGCTCAGGAAACCATTGATGAGTTGAGCCGTGTCATTGAGGCGGCCTCGAGCAATAGTGGCGGCAATATCCTTATCCCTTCTTTTGCGGTGGGGCGCAGCCAGGAATTGTTGTATTTATTCGGCAAATATTACAAGCAATGGGGTCTGAATAATTGGCAGGTGTTTCTCGACAGTCCAATGGCGATAGAGGCCACTGAAGTTTATTTCAAGCACAAAGGTTTATACGATCACGAAGCCAGGGATTTGTGGCGCAGCGGTGGCAGCCAGTTGTTTCCCAATCTGTGTTATTGCCGTACGGCAGGACAATCCATGAAACTGAACTTGTTTCACAGCGGTGCTATTATTATTGCGGGTAGTGGGATGTGTAATGGTGGACGCATTCGCCATCATTTGAAGCACAATATTTGGCGTAAGGACTGCCACATTGTTTTTGTTGGGTTTCAAGCTCAAGGTACACCCGGTCGCGCTATTGTGGACGGTGCTCGGTACATTCGACTGTGGGGTGAAACCATTAGGGTGCGAGCTAAGATTCATACCATTGGTGGATTTTCCGCTCATGCAGACCGCGATGGTTTGATGCAATGGTACGGTCATTTTAATACCCGACCACCCTTGGTATTGGTGCATGGGGAGGATATGGCTATGTCCACTTTACAAAAAGAGATAGAAACCCGTTACGGCAGGCGTCCTCACTGTGCTGAATATGGAGAAACTTTGAAAATTTAAAAAGAGTGCCTCATGGTTTGACTCAGTTGTTTCGCGTCTGTGACAAGCGTATTTACGGAAGCGGCTTTTTCTGTGTCGTCCAAAGGTTCTTGCCACTGGAGTTGTTGTTGCAATACTGCCGGCGTTGCTTCGGAAGCATCTTGACCGTGGGCCAGGCGTTCCATAATGCGTTGGTTTAATAACGATGTTGGAGTAGGAAAGTCCAAAATGAGGAATGGCACCTCCAATTTTGCCGCCAGTTGTCGAAATTCGAATCGCTCCTTCCATTTTAAAAACGCCGCGTCCACTATTACCGGCCAGCCTGCCTTTAGCAGGGTGTCACTTAGCTCCAACAAAACCCGGTAGGTTTTTTGCGTCATTGTCGCTGAATATATTCCCCGGTTGCCGTCTGATCCGCTACTTTGCAAGGCGTCCAATCCTGCCAGACGTTTGCGTTCAATATCCGAACGGATTCGTAGTGCTTGCAGTAGAGGAACCAATGATTCGCTGTAGGTGGTTTTGCCGCTGCCGGACAATCCGTGGCAGATGATTAATGCAGGTCGAGTTTTTTGGTAAAACTGTTGAGCCAGCTCGATATAGTGGTGAGCTTGTTGCTCAGCTTGGGTTTTAACGTCGGGCGACTCTGTTTGCCGGGCTCGAATAGCGGCGACTTTGGCTCGGACCATGGCTCGATAGACCAGATAAAATCGCAGCAGGGGCACACCTTGATAATCGCCACTGAATTCAAGGTAGGCATTGAGTAATAACATAGCCAAATCGGCTCGCTCCCGGTCGTACAAATCCATGACGGTGAAGGCCAGCTCACTCATAACATCAATCCAGCGTAAATTGTCGTTAAACTCGATGCAGTCGAAAATAAGCAAGGCGTCGTCGTGCATGGCGATATTGCGAAGGTGTAGATCCCCATGGCATTCCCGTACGAATCCTTGGGTTTTTCTTTTATTTAACAATGGTTTGAGATTATTGATTTCCGCTTGAGTGCGGCGTTGCAATGTGGTGAGTCGGGTGGTGTCGGTTTGACTTTGCGACAGCTGGGCCAGTTGTTGAAAATTCTCCAGCATTGGTTCGACTACGGCTTCAAGATTTCCCCAGGGCGAGGCGGTTGGGGCGACAGCAGCGTGTTGATGAAACTGTGCCAGGCGCTTAGCCAGTGAAAAGATGTGCCGGGGTTTTAATTGCGCCGCAGCCAACAGTTCGTCAAATTGATCCTGCTGGGCAAATTGACGCATTTTCACTGCATATTCCACCACCGCACCATGCCCCTTGATGCGTACAACTCCATTTACAGTTTCTGTAATAGGTTCGACACTCAAATAGAGGGGTTGTGCCAAACGCCGGTTCAGTCGCAACTCTTCTTCGCAGCAATGATGCCGTTTTTCCAGAGTGGAATAGTCCAGAAAGCCCAGATTGAGAGGCTTTTTGATTTTGTATGCGAATTGACCGGTTAAAACCACCCAAGAAACGTGGGTTTCCACCAATTTTAAGGTGGACACAGGATGCGGATAACAATCGGGATTCAGTAATCGGGTCGCAATATTCATGAACTCTAACCACTCAAAGGGGTATATATACCCCAATTATAGTTGGCCCTCTTATCGAAACCTGCTTTATTGTCAGGAGAAAATATTTTAAGCTCTTGTCATGGATGGCATAATGGTACGAAGGCCACGGCCGGGATAGGCTAAAACAATTGGGCCAATGGATTTTGCCATAGACATGCAGGTCTGATTTTACGATTTCTTGGGTTAATTCAACTGCGGACTTGGTGCCGTTACTGATGAAGACCACAGTCCGGGGGAGTGATGGATGAAAGTAGTGAATATAAATAAAGGGTGTAAACCGATCAAGCGACTGATTTTGCTGGTCGTATTGGGTAGTGTGTTGGGTAGTTTGGGTGCCTGTGGTTCGGATGGGGGTTCCAAGCCGGACACCAAGGTAGATGCCGGGGCGCCGGCGAGCGAACCCATGAGTAAAGCGATGGAGGCCTTGGACAGTATTAGTGAATCTTTGGCTGAGGATAGCGCGGCGGTTGAGTCCAAAGCGGAAGCCGCAGCACCCATGGTCGAAGCCGCGCCTGCTGAGACTGAATCCACAGCAGCGGTTGAAGAAACGGCGGCGGAGGATTTAAGCAAAATTCCCCCGGTTGTTGAACCGTTGAAAATGGTGGCGGAGTGTAAATCCGAGCCCTATGTTAAGCTGGAGGAGCAGGCCAGGGAAAGTATTAAACTCGGTTGGCAGGCCACCCAAGACGAAAAATTCGGCGTAGGATTTCGCAATGCCAAGGAATACAAAAAGTGGGGCAAAACCCATAATGACCTGTTTAAGACAGTTGCCGGTGCTTGTGACGAGTTGAGCGCATGTAGTAAAAAGTACGGTAAAAATAGTAAAAAGAAGTGTGCGACAAAAGCCAGACGATTTAGCGCCTGGCAAACTGCCGCAAAAGGGTTTGTGGACAAGTTGAACTCGGTTAAGGTTACGCAGCCGCCGGTGTTGTGCTCTATGAATCCGTCCAGCGCTGATCCCAGCGAGTGTTATTCCTTGTTGGCCGATCGTATCAGCGAGTCCTGTGTTAGCGGCGAATGCTTGGAAGTCAGCACCTGTTTTCAAGGTTTGGGGTTCCTGGATGATGCTATTAATCAAGCGGAAAGTGCCTGTAAATTTGTGCATACAAAACTGGATCAATGTCGCGGTTATGTGGAAGCGACCGGCAGGCGCCAGAACGAGTTTGATCAATGTGCCAAAATGTACCAAAGTTTGACCGTGGAGATTATCCCGGTTTTATAGCTGCTGAACGTTTTCTCGTTGTTCAGAAAGGGTGCGGCGTTTGCACCCTTTTTTGATTCCAAATTTCCGCTTGCGCGTTCTTTCCTGAACTTTCATTGCGTACATTGACATCGGACCGATTGGGTTCCACACTTTGTTGAGGAATGCAACTACTTCGGTCAGGTTATGTTAACTGAGAGACCCTCTCGACAGAGGAAATTCAGCTGTTTCTCCGTCAGGCGAATGATTGCTGTTAGCGCAATGGTGAATGCGTTTGTGCTCGGATTGGGGTCGAGCATGGCACTCAGTGTTTCGCCAATGGCATGGGCTGCTTACCAGGAGTTCTCTCCCGCAGAAATCCAGTTACCTCTGGATATGATTGTAGAAGGTTCTACAGACTCAAACCCGGACAAGCCTTCTCAAATTCAGCATCCCGGTCGTTTATTGTATGAAAATCATTGTCGTGTTTGCCATGACAGCGTGGTTCACATACGCAGTAAACGCAAGGCGGCGTCTTTGCCGGAAGTACGCCAGTGGGTGGGGCGGTGGGTCAAATATCTCAAGTTGGATTGGGATGAACACCAGCGTGAACAGGTGGTTCACTACCTCAATTTGCAATTCTATCATTTTCCTTTTCAGTCTCCCTCCAAAAAGTGAACACTTTTTTGTTATGTTCTAAAACAAGATTAAATTTTTCCTTTTTATAATAAATTTCAACAAAGACTCTTTTTAAAAAAAATCCTTCTATAGTTGTTAGAAACGCATAGCAAAACCTGATTTGGCATCCGGTGAAAATTTGGCAGTGTTGTCATGGTGCTTGGTTGACTATTTGACGTTATGGGTTTTAGACAAAAGAAAACTTCAGAGAAAGAAGATACATTCATATTTGGGGAGGAATGATTGAATGAAAGATAAATTAATAGATGCGCTGAATTATCCACGTGACTACGTGAAATCCGGTATGAACTTGCGACATTGTGACCATGGCGGTCATTACAATAAAGATGATAAAGACTGTGCTATGTGTGACACCGTGGAAGAATGCCTGTGGTTAAGCCGTAATGATGACTGTATCTCCATAGAACAAAAACCGGAGCATATTTTGTTAAAGTCTCTGATGTTTCCCTTGGACTATATTGATCTGCATCTGGCCAGGGCGGGACACAATGTGGGGCTGTGCAGTTGCGAAGCCTGCGCATGGCTGCGAAACACTGAGGAATTGGTCAATGAATATCAGCGTCGCACGCATTCCGTTTCCCGCTTTTAGCTGATAGCCAATTGACTGTAACTAACTGAAAACCTGAGTGATTAGGTTTCTGTTCTGTTTTCCCGGTCTCAAGCTTTTTGGCAAAATGCCGTTGTAAGACATAACAAGCTTTACAACAAGTGTATTCAGGGAAACAGGTTTTATGCTGGAAGCGGCAGACGATTCCGGGTTGGTCACTGAGGATATTTTAAAATCGTTCTATCCTCTTGCTGCGCTATACCCGGATGAGTTGTCTTTACTAGCGGAAACGACCCCAAAAGTGTGTGCACGCAAAGGACGCACGCTGGTGGAGTGGGGGGAGTCGGATCAGCAGGCTTTTTACTTGCTTAAGGGTAAATTCCTGCTTATTCCGGAAGACGGGCACAGCTATATCATTGAAGCGGGAACCGACAAGGCGCGGCACCCCATTTCTCATTTAGATCCCCACAAATATACTATTAAATGTTTGACTTATGTGGAGTTTTTCCGTGTTGCCAACCATGTGATCGATAATCTCATAAGTACCGGCTGTTCCGGCGAACAAGTGGAAAACATGGATTTCAGTGACTCGGCACTGAATAGTCGTGTGTTCAGGGACATTTATGCTGATATTCAAACCGGAAATTTGCATATTCCGACCCTGCCAAAAATTGCCATGGAAATTCAAAGGGCCATCCGTGACGATGTGAGCTTGGGTAATCTGGAGCTAATGCTACAAGCCGATGCCGCATTGGCCGCTGTATTGCTGCGTACGGCAAACAGCCCTCTGTATCGCGTCGGTCAACCGGTATTAACCTTGGAGCAGGCCATATTACGGTTAGGGTTGAATATGGTTCGAAATCTTGTTTTGCACCATTGTTTGCTAAATGTCTACAAAAGCCAGGTACCACACATCCATCAACTGATGAAGTATGCTTGGACACATAGCGCGGAAGTTGCTGCTTTGTCCTATGTGGTTGCTTTAGAAACCGGTCGCTTTAACCCGGAACAAGCACTGTTAATGGGATTGATGCATGATATTGGTATGGTTCCTATACTGATGTACGCGGAAAACTATCCTGAGCTGGTTCAATTTCCGGAACAGGTTGAAGAGCTTGTACAGACACTTCACGGTGATGTCGGCGCAGCCGTGTTATCAAAATGGGATTTTCCCGACGAATTTATCACAGTTGCCAGGGAGGCCGATGATTGGTTACGTGACCCCGGGCCGCAAGCGGACTATTGCGATGTGGTTCTGGTTGCCCAACTACACGCGTTTATTGGGCAGAAAAAAGAAAAAGTAAAAGCCTTGGTCGGTGGGGATCTGGTATCATTAAATCAGGTACCGGCATTTAACAAACTTGGTCTGACTGAGTATAGTCCTGAGCATGGTATCACTATCCTGGCCAATGCCAATCACCGCTTGGCCCCGGTGAAGCAATTATTGGGTATACAATAAGGAATTTTAAGGCAAACGAGACCCGTTTCAAGCCATGCCGTACACACGCATTCTGTTAGTATTACTGACCATTTCCGTCATTTTGCCCGTTTCGGCGCAAGAAAGTGTTGACTCAGCCTCCAAGTTCATTGAATTCGATGATACCCCCCTGATAGAAGATATTGTACTGCCCGACTGGTTTAAGTTGAGTTTCCTGGAGCTGGATGCCGATATTGAAGATCTCGTACAAGGGAAAAAACAAGGGTTGATACTGTATTTTGGCCAAAAAGATTGCCCCTACTGCAAAACCCACTTAGAGAAAAATTGGCGCGACAGGGGTATTGTATCTTATACACGGGAACACTTTGATGTGGTTGCCATTGATGTTTTGGGACAGCGCGCGGTGGTGGATGTCAAAGGCCGCAGACACGCCTCCGAAAAAGCGTTTGCCAATTCACTGAAAACCCAGTTTACTCCCACATTGTTGTTTTATGATGGGACGGGAAAAGAAGTTTTGCGTCTATCCGGTTATTACCCGCCTTATCAGTTCAGGGCGGCATTGGAATACGTGGCAGACAGGCATTATAGGCGCGAAACGCTGAGAGACTATTTGAAACGCGCTGAAGGTGTGGCCGGATTTGATGAAAGCGAGCTAAACACGCACCCCAGTTTCAGCAGTCCGCCCTACGCATTGCAACGCAATCGCTTTAATGCCTCGCAACCCTTAATTGTGTTTTTTGAACAGGCTAGTTGTCATGCTTGTGATGTTTTACACAGTGGTCCCCTTGCGGATCCGGGCATACGTAAACAACTGCAGGGATTTGAAGTGGTGCAATTAGATATGGATGCTGAAACAGCGGTTGTGACGCCAGAGGGTACGCGCAGCACTGCCAGGGCTTGGGCTCGGGACTTAGGGTTATATTATGCGCCTACACTGGTCTTTTATAATGAATCCGGTAGCGAGATTATGCGTGTGGATTCTGTTATACGATTTTATCGTCTCAAGAACCTGCTGACCTACGTCTCAAGTCGGGCTTATGAAACCGAGCCCAGTTTTCAGGTTTGGAGACAAAAAACCCGCAGTCGCAAGTCCAGGTTGGAATCCGGCAGGCCTTGACGTTTGTCGATGACTTAAGGGTTCATTAGCCTGTTTGAGTGCCGCAGTCGCGATTTATCTGAGATGTGTCTAAAATTGAAGGGTAGCTCCGCATTTTACTTAAGTAGTGGAAAAGTTCCTAAGATCCCGACCCTCTGATCTGGGCAAATATTAATCAACCGTGTATTGGGAGTTTCCGAGCAGCAGTAAGAGGTCAATGGCTTTTTGGGGTTTTGCTGTCGTTAAGTACTTACGTGTTGTCGGTGACCGGGTTGTCACGCTGTTTGCATTCCCTATCTTAAGAATAGTAAAATCCTTTAACGGGGCGACAAGCAAACCGTATGCAGTACCGGCCTATACATCAGTCGGTTTCATAGCTTCGCTGCATAGGTTTTTTCAAAAGTACTTGCAGATATGAGACTACTACCTTCCTGGTTACAAATTACTCCTTTTCGAGTACAGAACCATTTTTCGGTGAGCCGAGGTATCTCTCAGGCGAAACTCAGTAATACGTTGGCTTATAGAATGTTGCAATTAAAGCGGTTCGTTGAGAATAATCTATTACAGCTTTTGGTGCTGGGAGCTGTGATAGTTGGATTGATGACCATTAGTTATTTGGCATCAGAAGAGGAAATGATCGGCACCGATGCAATTGAACAAGCCGGTCGTCTATCAGAACAAGAAGCGGTTTACCTGGATGAAATCAAAGCGGAAAGCAGTCGTGTTATCGAAGCCGGCAGTCAATTTGATAGTGGCGCTATAAAGGACTTAGTTCGAAAAATAGAAAATGTCTCTCCGGGTAAATTGGGAGTGGAACATACGGCTTTGCAGTTAATCCAGGATGATAATTGGAGCAATGATCTGATTATTTCGCTGGCTCATGGATGGATTACACTTAGTAAGTCACAACAGTTTATTCACAAGCAAACCATATGGTTTCAATTGTTGGAAAATTCCCTGACACAAAAATTGTTAGAGGAAGAGACTGCTTCCCCCAGCGAATCTCAGGAAGAGCATCGAGAGTTGTTGAAGTCATTGGCATTGCATCTGGCCATCGACCTGGAGGCTGCTGCCAATGCGTATGCGCAGAAAAAGGGCGCTGTAAATAGTAATGAGACTTCTCATTTACAGCGTGTATCCACAACGAAAACCGAGGAACCGGCCACCCCGCGTCCCACCCAAACGTCTGCATCAGGCGAAACAGTGAAACAGTCCGCTCAACCGCAATTAGCACGTTTTGATGAAGAGGGGTTTATAGATTTAAGTTCGGTGGAGGAGTCAGAGGTGAAGCCATCGGTTTTAAACCGAATAGTCAGAACCAAACCGGTGACGGTAACCGAAGTGGAAAATATCATCGACACGGAAGCTCTGCGCAAACAACAAAATCAGTTAACGAATACGGAAGCCCGAAAAATCACCAAGCAATTTGTGGATTATTATCAGGCCGGTGATATTGATAAGTTTGTTTCGCTTTTTTCGGACAATATATTAAGCAACGACGTTAATAGCATTGCCGCTTTGAGAAAGGAATACACTGCACTGTTCAAAGGTACCAAAACCCGAAAAATGATTGTGCATAATGTTAAGTGGACTTTCCAGGACAACAAAGCTGAGGGCAGGGGGAGTATGGTGGTGAATGTTCGTAGCGGCGATGCGGCGAAACCCAATATTTTTCAAGGAAAAATACACCTCATTTTGGAAAAAAACCAAGAGCGTGTGACTATCACCCGCTTATTTCATGAAGTGAAATAGCCAGGCTTTTTGCCTGACTATCTGGCTCCGCGCAACACATTGGCCACTCGGGTATTGTTGTGTCGCAGTGCCAGTTCCAGTGGCGTTAATTGATTTCTTCCTGCTCGAATTTTTGGATCGGCTCCTTTTTGCAACAAGAATCTGGCCATATCTGAATTGCCTCTTTGAGCCACCAAATGCAGCAAAGTGAAGTTATCCATTTCATGATGACCGTTGATATTGACACCGCTGAGTAACAGTTGATCCGCCAATTCATATTGTTGATTGAATATCGCGTAGTTGAAGCACTTTAGATACAATAAACCGGTTTTAACACGAGACAGACGGTTGCCGCGAATAGACGTTAACTCGCGGAACTTATCCAAATTTCCCAGCCCGGCAGCCAATTCCGGAGCATCGACATGTGCGCCTTTTTCCACCAATAGACGGGCACTGGCCGTATTTCCATAATGCAAAGCCACACTTAATGGAGAACCTGCATAGACTGACATTGAACTTTCCAGGGATGCGACACCCAGGTAGGGGACGGTAGATTTATCTGTCGCACCTTTTGCGTGGATGTCCGCACCGTGGGCTAACAGGGTCTTGATCAATTCCAGATCATTGCTCTGTGCAGCCAGATGTAAGGGAGTAGGACCACTTTGGTAATTCAGGCGGGCGTCCACCGGACTGCCCATATTGATGAGAGTCTCTGCGACCATGGTGCGGTTGCGAATATGTGCCGGTGGTTTGGCCAGGATATGCAATAGGGAGTGCCCGTCTACGTCACGGGCATTAATTAAATAGGGGTGTTGTTTTAGTACTTGTTGTACTTTCCCGGCGTCACCGTTGAGTACTGCCGCAGTGGCACGGGAGAAATCGTTTCCTTTGGATTTTCGTGCCGGGAGTTGGCAGGCAGTTAATGCCAGGAGTATAAACATAATGAGTAGTGTTTTCGTCCATGGCAGGGTTTTGGTAACCATGCACAAACAATGGTTGTGAGAGCATGAAGTCGATTGGTGCGTTGCAATACTGAGAATCATACCGGTACGTTTCGTTGAAAATGGTTTTGTGTGAGATTATTAAATTTTGGCTTAGGTTTCAATTTTCCTGCTATCATTAGCGCTGTTATGGGCGTTTTTCAAGGACTGGAATGAAACTTCATCAATTGATTGTGGGGTTGCTTTTGTCAGGGGCAACTTTATGGTGCCTGGCCGATGTAGTGCATCATGAGATGAACATAACACTACAGCCGCAACAATCGCGCATAGAAGTGGAGGATGTTCTAACTTTACCCGGCGCTGCCGGCATGCTTAAGGTTTTGGAATTTGAATTGCACAGTGACCTTGCGCTTCAAGCCCACCCCCAAATCAGCAGGGTTGAAACGGGAATAGCGGGATCCATACCGGATGGCGAAGTCCCGCGAACACGCTATGCCATCAGCATGCGGTCCGGTGTGAATAAGATCAAGCTGAAATATTCCGGGATTATCCAACACGAATTGCATGCTGCCAAAGAATCGGATCGAAGCTTTTCCCAAACAGCAGGTCTTATTGACGAGCGAGGTGTTTTTTTAGCCGCATCAACGCTATGGTATCCCCAGATCGCTGGGCATTTAATGAGTTTTGAAATGCGGGTCAATTTGCCGCAAGGCTGGACCAGTGTCACCCAAGGCGAACGAGAGGGTGCTGCCACAGCTCAGACCACCTGGGTTGAAAAAAATCCACAGGATGAAATCTATTTACTGGGCGGGAAATACACCTACTACGAACAGGCGGCGGGAAGGGTGCAAGCCCAGGTATATTTGCAAAAACCTGACGCTTCCCTGGCACAAAAGTATCTGGATGTTACCGGTCAATACATCAGGATGTATGAAACGTTATTGGGTGACTATCCATATGGCAAATTTGCGTTGGTGGAAAATTTCTGGGGTTCGGGTTATGGCATGCCATCATTTACCCTGTTGGGCGGTCAAGTGATTCGCTTGCCGTTTATTCTGCACTCTTCTTATCCTCACGAAATACTTCACAATTGGTGGGGTAATGGTGTGTATGTTGACTATTCCAGTGGCAACTGGGCCGAGGGGCTCACCGCGTATTTGGCGGATCATCTGATCAATGAGCAGCGAGGTAAAGGTCGCAGCTACCGCCGTGATACTCTGCAAAAGTACGCGGATTTTGTCGTGGAGGGGCGTGATTTCCCTTTGACGGAATTTGTTTCGCGCCACAATGCATCTTCATCCGCTATTGGATATGGCAAAACCATGATGTTTTTTCATATGCTCAGAATGCAACTGGGAGATGAAAAGTTTACCGCTGCACTGCAATCATTTTATCGGCAGTTTCGCTTCAAGCGGGCCTCTTTCGGAGATTTGGAAAACGTGTTTTCCAAATCCTCGGGGCAAGCCTTGCAAGACGTGTTTCAGCAATGGACCACACGCAGTGGTGCACCTGAGCTCAAATTGGGAAAAACCCGGGTACGCAAAGACGCCGACGGGTATAAGACGACCGTCACCATACAACAGTTGCAAAAACAAGCGGCGTATCGATTGCAGCTGCCGGTTGTTTTGTACGGTAAGGATAAAAATGCGGTTTTACGTAAAGTTTTCTCTATTGATGCAAAGCAACAGTCAATATCGGTATATTCTTCCTTTGAACCATTGCGCTTAAGCATAGACCCGGATTTTGATGTGTTTCGGCGTGTGCATAAAGCGGAAATACCCGCGGCTTTATCACAAGGATATGGCGCTGCGGATGTATTGCTTGTACTGCCTTCGAGGGCGTCAAAGTCTTTGCTGGCAGCTTATGAAAAACTGGCACGCAAATGGAGCGAGGATCAGGAAGGACGCTGGAAGGTGAAATTGGATTCGCAACTAAAACGACTGCCAAGCAAAGGCGCCGTGTGGCTCCTGGGATGGAATAACCGTTTTAACTCTACCATATTCAAAGCATTAAACTCACAAGGCGTGCATTTTGACAAAAAGGGTAAAACTTCATCGGTAAGGTTGAATAACACCCGGTATCAGTCGACACGGCACTCGTTGGTGTTGTCGACAAAACTCTCGGAAGATCAACCCATCTTGTGGTTAGGCGCTTCCAGCCCGGAGGCGTTACCCGGTTTGACACGCAAGCTGCCCCATTACAGTAAATACAGTTACCTTGCTTTCGAAGGTGAAGAACCTGAGAATGTACTAAAAGGCCAATGGCCGGTGCTCAACAGCCCCATGACAGCCGGTATGAAACAACATAGCCGGGTTCCGCAATACAATCAGGCCCCACGCCAAGCATTGGCGCAATTACCCGGGGCATTTTCTTCCGTGTCCATGGTGAAAACCATTACTGCCCTGGCCGGCGAAGCGATGGCGGGGCGTGAGTTGGGCAGCGCGGAGTTAGATCAAGCCGCAGATTTTATCGCGCAACAATTTCAAAATGCCGGGTTACAAGCCGGTGGTGATAAAGGCAGCTATTTTCAGGATTGGGTTGAAGACGTGGGGGTTCCCAAGGGGCGTTTACGCTTGCGTAATGTCATTGGCATATTGCCGGGGAAGAATCCGGCAATGAAGCAGCAAACAGTGGTGTTGGGGGCGCATTACGATCATTTGGGTAAGGGTTGGCCGGATGTTCACCAAGGGGATGAAGGAAAGATTCATTATGGGGCGGATGATAACGCCAGCGGTATTGCCGTCATGCTCGAAGTGTTAAATAAAGCCAAAACGTGGCAACCGGAACGCGCCATTGTGTTTGTGGCTTTTAGTGGTGAAGAAGCCGGCAGACGTGGCTCGTTGCGTTATGTGAATACCCGCAGCGCTTTCCCGCCGGAACAGATCTTCGCCATGCTGAATCTGGATACGGTGGGACGGCTCGGTAGTCAGGCCCTGACAGTATTTGGGACCGGTTCGGCCAAAGAATGGAAAACGATGTTTCGCTTTGTGGGCATGGCCACCGGTGTCAATATACGTCCGGTCGCTGATGATTTCGGTTCCAGCGATCAAAAGAGCTTTCTGGATAAGGGTATTCCTGCAGTACAGTTTTTTGGCAGTGTTCACGAAGATTTTCATCGCCCCGGAGACCGGGTGGATAAGATCGATACTGCCGGTTTGGTTAAAGTGGCTGCTGTCGTCAAAGAAACGATGGAGTATTTGGCGCATCGTCTCGATCCTTTGACGGTGACCTTGGTCTCAGGCAAGGGACAACAACCACACGGGCCACAAGCTGCCGGCAAACAAGGGCAGGGAAAACCGGCAGGTCGTAAAGTCAGTTTAGGAACCATTCCCGATTTCAGTTATGCAGGGGTTGGGGTGAAAATAAGCGGTGTCAATTCCGGTTCGCCGGCGCAAAGTGCAGGCTTAAGCGGCGGCGATGTCATTGTCAAAATAAACGCTGCCGTTGTCAAAAATTTGCGGGATTTTGCTGCTGTGCTACGCCAAGCAAAAGTGGGTGATCGACTCCGTATTCAATGGCTGCGTAACGGTAAAGAGCAACAGGGCGAAGCGGTATTGGTTGCGCGCTAGCAGGATTGCAGCGACCCGGAGTGTAAACAAGCGGCTAGTGGCTAGGGGTCATTGACGCTATACTGAGATTATGAACCTGTATTCCAATGTAACTGTATATACGGTGGGCCACAGTAATTTGTCTACGGAGGATCTACTGTATTTATTGCAGAGTTTTTCCATAGACGTGGTGGTGGACATACGTGCTTATCCTCAGTCCAAGCGCTTTCCACATTTTAATGGGGACGTGTTGCGACACCGTATTGAAGCAAACGGTTTGGTGTATCATTGGGCCGGACGTCAGTTGGGCGGGATGCGCAAACCTACACCCGGATATCACTCGCCTCATATTGCGTTACAAAGCGAGTTCTTTCGCGCGTTCGCCGACTATATGGAAACTGCAGCGTTTCAAAAAGCGGTACAGCAATTGTGCTCTATGGCCGCAGCATCTAAGGTGAGTCTGTTGTGCGCGGAGCGACTGGCACACGATTGCCATCGTTCTTTGATCTCTGATTACTTGTTATTACAGGGGGCGAAGGTTTTGCACATTAGTGCGGCAAATACCTGTTATGAGCATCAGCTCAGTGAATACGCTAGACGCGAATCACAGCAATTGATTTATGATCGAGCTGTCAGCGGTCAGTTAGACTTTTGAGAGGTCGTATCATGTATAAAGATAATATTAGAATGCCGACACAAACCGAAGCGCTGCCCGGTCGTGACGAAGCCATGGTGGTGTGTGAAACTCATCATGTTAATGGTAACCGCATTGTGGCTCCCTTTCCTGAGGGCACAAAACCGGCTTTGTTCGGCATGGGCTGTTTTTGGGGAGCCGAAAAAAAATTTTGGGAGTTGGACGGGGTATATTCCACCGCGGTTGGATATTGTGGCGGGTATACGCGCAATCCCAATTACGAGGAAGTCTGTTCCGGGTTGACCGGCCACAATGAGGTTGTTCAAGTGATTTACGATCCGGAGAAAGTGTCTTACGCCAGACTTTTGAAGGTGTTTTGGGAGTCACACAATCCTACCCAAGGGATGCGTCAAGGTAATGATTACGGTACCCAATACCGTTCAGGGATTTACACCTATGACGAGAATCAACTTATGGATGCCATTAATTCCAGTCGTGCCTATCAAGAGCTGTTAAGTGAAGAGGGCTATGATGAGATTACGACGGAAATTAATCAGGCCACTCGGTTTTACTATGCGGAAGATTACCATCAACAATATTTGTCTAAGAATCCTCAGGGTTATTGCGGTCTTGGTGGTGTGGGTGTTGAGCTGGTGTCTATTTAGTAATCATATTTATTCCAACAGCATGTCTATGCGCCGTTGAATGCCCGGCTTGAATGAGCGTTCTATGGATACAGTAATAGATCCGCAATACTGTCTTTCCATTGTGCTTCGTCAAAGCGTAAACGTTTGTCCATGTCCTCAGCGTCGGCTTGGGTGTCTTCGATCCACTCACGAACGAAACTGCCGCCGTTGATGACGTCGAAAGGCAGGCGCTCATGTTCGTATTCATACGCGTGGCGGCTCCACAGGTCATAGTCAGGATACAACGCTTTTATGGCCTGTAGGAACACCAGAGTCAGGCGAAACGGGAAAAATTGCTGATGCTGATATCCGTGATAATCCGTGTGTACTTGGAATCCCTGGCAGAGTGTTCCTTTGTGTTTGTGGAAGGTGGGTTCAAAATAGCAGGGACGAATTTTCACCCCTTGCAGCCATTGAGGTGCCCTTTGTTGCATCTCCGTTAACACCGCCAAAATGTCGATATCCGGTGCGCCCATTATTTCCAAAGGAACGGTGGTACCGCGACCCTCGGAAAGAGTTGTTCCTTCGATTAATACCGAGCCGGCGTAAAAGCGCGCCATATTCAATGATGAGGCGTTTGGGCTGGGGTTTACCCAACACAGTTCTCCGCTGGGCCAGCCGTATCCCGGTGCCAGTGTGGGATCGTAATCTTGCATGCTGATGATATGTAAATCCACATTGAGCCGATGATGTTTCACAAACCAGCGGGCCATTTCTCCCATGGTCAGTCCATGGCGCATGATGACTTGGCCTGCGCCTACAAATGACTCCCAGCCTTCCAATAATAGGGAGCCTTCAACTGGACGCCCGGCCGGATTGGGGCGGTCCAGTACCCACAAGGACTTGCCATGTTCCTGACAGGCTTCCAGCATATACAGCAAGGTGGTGATATACGTGTAAATACGGCATCCCAGGTCCTGAATGTCAAACAGCACCACATCACAGCTGTCCATCATGGCTGCGGTAGGACGCCGGACCTCACCGTAGAGGCTGAACACAGGGATACGATGGATGGGGTCTTGGTAGTCCGGCGATTCGATCATATTGTCCTGTTTATCCCCACGCATTCCGTGCTGCGGGCCAAATGCGGCACACAGTTGGAGGGTATTAATGCCACACAAGGCATCCAGGCTATGTTGTAAGGATTGAGTTACCGATGCGGGATGGGCGGCTAAAGCGAGGCGCTTACCCGACAGTTGCGATTGCAGTTGTTTGTCCTGCAGGAGACGATCGATTCCTAATTGCATGGGGCTAGTATAGTCCAATCGGAGAATGCAGTGTAAGTCTTTGAGAAAATTTCCATTTTCTAAAGCATCAGGATAAAGCTATCGCGCTGATGAAAATCCGGTCTGTCTTGGGTATGTTTGAGTGCGTAGTAAAACAACTGCCCTTGTCGGTCTTCCATGACGGCACTCAGTCCCAGGCGCAACTGTGTGTTCGCAAGCGCCGGTGGTAATGTCATTCTAACCCGGAGTAGTTTTTCCCGTTCTCTGAACTCCAGTTGAGGGGCTTGCAGGTTCGCCACCGCTTGGGGTCGGCGGTAGTCACTAAAGAAATATACATCCCACACACCGGCAGGGGAAAAATTATATTCCCAGTAGGCGGTATTTTCAGCGTCGGCGAGAAAACATTCCAAGCAGGTATGTTGCCACAGGTTGTTACCGCGACCAAAGGGGGCTGCCTTAGGCCATAAAATGGCGGATGTATCACCCAGGATGCGATAGTTGAGCGACAATATTCCCTGCTTTTGTCGCGCCTGTGCAACAATACGAAAGGGTAGATCCGGGTGGGTATCGTAGGGTAGCAACTCATATTGGATCGAATCTAAATCTTTCATATTTCTCGCTGTTTTCAAATTGATGGGAAACGCTAAAACTATTGAATCCAATTGGAGTTGAGCTAGCAAAAAAGGGTAGAATAAAATAAAGCGGAAGAGGGGGAATTGTCTTCTTTTTTGCAATAATATTATTTATGAGCCAATAATAAAAATTTATGATGTATTTTTCTAGTGCGGACGGTTGATTATCCATTAGCTAAAGCGTTTCAAGATGTATAGGTATTTCGGATGAGTATGCAATTTCAACGCACTGCGGATCTCACTGTCATGTTTGCGGATGTGGCAGGGAGTGTGGGTCTATACACCTCGTATGGTGATATAAGAGCCCACCGCATTGTTACTGACTGCTTGCAAACAATGTCTAGTCTCATTTCCAAAAATCACGGGCGCGTCGTGGAGACCATTGGAGATGAGGTTATGTCCGTGTTTCCCAATCCGGATACAGCCATGAACGCAGCGTGTTCTATTCAGGATGCAGTTCAAATCGACAGTGAATTGGGATTTCCGTTAGGAGTACGTATCGGTTTTCATCAAGGGCCCACAGTAGTGGATAATGGCCATCCGTTTGGCGATACAGTGAACGTGGCAGCACGAATGGTTGCCATTGCCAAAGCCGGTCAAATTCTCATTTCGCAACAAACCTTTTTACGTTTATCCCGGGAAAATCGTGCCAGAACCCGGCATTTCAATCGCATACTGCTAAAAGGAAAAATCAGTCCAACGGATATTCATGAGGTAGTGTGGGATGATATGGACAGCACCAAAAGTTATGTCAAACGCCACAGCCACAGCTTTAATCGTCAGCAAGTGGCCGGGGTGCGCATTACTTATGGGGCCAAGACGCTGGATGTCAGTGAGTTTCAACCGGAAATTTCTCTGGGGCGTTCCGAGCATTGCGAAATTGTGGTGGAATCCGAGCTGGCTTCACGGCTGCATTCTTCCTTGCAGTACCAGCAGGGCAGGGTAGTGCTGACCGATAAGAGTACAAACGGTACATTTGTACGTACTCAAAATGGTAAACGACAAAATGATTCTTTGTCTTTGCATTTGCATCATGAGGATTGGCTCATGCAAAGCAAGGGGGTTATTAGTTTGGGTGAACCCATTACCGCTGATAATGAACGGCTGATATTTTTTGAGTGTTTTTAAGACCTAACTTACCTGACGCTCCAAATCCATCTGTAAGCTACATTGAGACGGCACTTACATCCCTCGCGACTCCTTCACGGTCTCATAGGCTTTCTTAATTTCCTGAGTTTTTTCCGTTGCCAGCTTCATCATTTCCTCGGGTAAACCCTTGGCCACCAGTTTGTCCGGGTGGTGCTGGTTCATAAGGCGACGGTAGGCTTTTTTAACCTCGTCATTGTCAGCGGATTTGGTCACTCCCAAAACAGCATAAGCGTCGTTGAGTGTGGTTTTCGCACTGGGCCGGCTGGTTGCCCGGTAGTCGTAGGAAAAATGCTGTTGCGCTTGAACCATTTTGATGAGTTGTTCCATCACCATGCCAGGAAAGCCCAACTGGGCACCGATATGTTTGAGGGTATCTTTTTCTTGCGGGTGTATCACATCGTCGGCCAGTACGGTGGCGATGAGAATTTCCAAAAACATTTGCATCAAATTGCGACGCTGGTGACACTCTCGTTTAAATTGTACCAGGATGGCATCTACGTCAAAATCTGATGACTTGCCTTGCTGGAATAAACGAATAGCGATATTCCTTTGCTCCGTATCCAGTTGCATCTGGTCCATGACCTGGCGCGCCAATTGAATCTCACTCTCGGACACCCGACCGTCGGCTTTGGCCAAGTAACCCATGACAGAAAATGTGGCGGTAAAGAATACAGTTTGAACCCGTTCGGTGTCTTCCGGTTCGTCCAGTTCGAGTCGATTCAGGCCCTTGTCCAGTTGATGGCCTAACGCAGCACCTAAAGCGGCGCCAATAGGTCCACCCGCCATAAAACCAAATGCACCACCTACAATTTTTCCCCACCAGCTCATGAAAATCCTAACCTGTAATCAGCAGATGTCTCTGCACACCGCATTTTATTGTTGTTGAACCGAGTAACCCTTTTTCTGAAGCAGGGCTACTATACCATCCTTTCCGACCAGGTGTCCCGCTCCAACTACGACGAAGTAGGTGTTGGAGCGTTGCAGAAAGGTTTCTATTTTCTGCGCCATTTTTTTGTTACGTTGAGTGAACATCAGATCCTGAATCTGTGCCAATTGCGGGTATTCTTTTTCGGGTTGTTCTACGAGCATGGCAGCCAGCGTCTTAGCATCGCCATTTTGCCAGGCGGAAACGATTTGTTTGATTTGTGAATCCATTTGCGCAAATTGTATGAGAGTATACTTAAGAAATGCCTCCTGGTTCGGCAGGTTAAAAAAAAGCTCCAGTTGTTCCTGGGACGACTCCAACTCGACAATACTCATCTCCGGATATTTTTCCGCGCGACGAATAAAGTGCAAATCCAGTCCGTACTCCGGTAGAAAGCCCATGCTGACCATTTTCATGATACTCAAAGTCATGGCCAGAAAACCGGGGCGGGTGTTAAGAAACCCTTCCGGAGGCAGCCCTTGCTTGCGCACAAACGTATCCAATAGCGAGAGGGTTTCTTGATCGACATGCTTTTGCAACGAATCTCCCGGCGGATAGATTCCCTTGGCGAGAATGGTTTGCTGCATTTCGATTTCACTAATATTGTTGATGTTCACTTCAACCGCCAAAATCGATGCGTTTTTGAAGGCTTTTTCCACCTCCGGTCTTAGCGGATAGAATTCGGGTTTGGCAAAGTGAATGGAGCCGAATAAGTACACCACGGATTTTTCCGATTGTACTTTCCACAAAAAGGATCGCGCCTCCACATTTTGGGAGGTAAAAACGGCAAGGCTGGAGTGCAGTAACAAAAGAGTTACGAAAACAAATCGGAATTTCATATTTGTCCTGTTGAGCATCGGTTTCAGTGGGATTTTAACCAAAATGTAAATAGATTGCCCGGTTTGTTTGTGCCAAAACGCACAAAAATCAGGTTCGTTCGGATTTAAATGAGTCTTGTCGGTGTAATCGGGTAAACCCGGCGCAATCGCTTAGGCAAAAAGTCGACACTTTTAGGGAATTGTTTTCCGGTGGAAATTTAGCAGTATGGTATCGAAAAATGTATTGTGTAGCGGATTGGAGCTGAGTCTGTTGTTATTACGTTTATCGGGTGGGTAAAACAAGCCCACCCGAGGGTTGATGTTTCGGTGATTTGATGTTTTGGTGTAAAGTTGTTCGGCTTGCTTAAGCGTTGATTGTTACATTCCGCCCATACCGCCGCCCATACCGCCACCCATACCGCCCATGCCACCACCGCCCATACCGCCGCCCATTCCGCCCATGGCTATTCCTCCACATTGAGTTGGTTGATACTGCAGGTTACACTTGCAAACTGGTTTTTCGCAAAGTAATAAAAGCTCCATTTAATTATTGGTCGGTAATGCATGCGAATCAAGTAAATTAACGAAATATATAAGTTTACTGTATTACTTTACTATTATTTGCAGCTATATAAGAGTGATTTCTGTGTCAATCAAAAAATACAATGACGACGCGATTAATAAACAACGTATGGTTCCGGATATAGCGCCAGGTTTTGTTGTTTTTATATTTGGAATTCGCATTAATAAAATCTGGATGCTGCATAAATGGATTCCTGTCGTCCGTTCCTTTAAGCGAATGCTCAGTGAGTTGCAAGAGCATCCGGAATGGGGCTTGTTACATTTTGATTATTGGTCAGGAAATCCAAGAGTCAGTGTTCAATATTGGCGCTCTTATGATGATTTGCTGGGGTATGCGCGAGACAAAGGCGCACGTCACTTTCCGGCTTGGTTTAATTTCAACAATGAAATCAGCGGCAGTGGTGCGGTTGGCTTGTGGCATGAGACCTTTGTGGTGCAAGAGGGAAGCTTTGAAGCGGTTTATAAAAATGTGCCAGCCTTGGGAATGGGAAAGGCGGGTGGTTTGAAACTGCGGGATGGTCCGAAAATCTCATTGCGAAGCGGGAAAACGGAGCTGTGAGGTGTTAAACCACACAGCTCCAATTCATTGTAATTCAATTAATGGTGATTTCTGTTTTTTTGGCTTTTTTAACTTCCAGTTTGGGTAAAGTCAATTCCAGTACTCCGTCTTTAAAGTTGGCTTTGACTTTGTCCTTGTCGATGGCTTCGCCTAAGCGCATGCTGCGGCTGAATTTGCCGTAGTGACGCTCATGTCGTAAAACCACTTCACCCTCTTTTTCTTCGATTTCACCTTTCGTTTCTGCGCTGATGGTGAGCATATCGTCCTGCAGATTGACGTGAATGTCTTCCTTCATAACGCCGGGAAGATCAGCCTTAATGAGATATTCTTTATCCCGTTCCTTGACATCAATGGCAGGGCAGTGTTTGAGTCCATCACCAAAGGTTTGTTGCATGGGGCGGAAGAAACCTTCAAACAGGTTTTCAAAGGGCTCGTCAAACCAGCCCCAGCTGAGTCCTTTACTCGGAGATTTTCGAAGTTCTTTCATGATACACCTCCTTCGATTTCTTCAATTTAAATTCCCCCTAAACAATATATACACCATGTATTGCTTCGGGGCCTTGATGCAGCTCATGTTCTTATAAAATTACATGGGGATTAGAGAAAGTTTTTCAAGGGTTGGATCGGGGGGCGAGCGTTGGCCTGCGGGTTTAAGCGTACTCGCATAAAGTAACACTATGGGTGAATAGAAGAAAGCTTCTTACTGACAGCTCGGGGCGACTTTGTTGTATACCCTGATGGTACAGTTCCAATTGTTCCGCGTAGTGCCGCTGTAACAATTGTAGATCCTTGGGGTGGGTCACCGGGTGGCTTTTGTAATCAATAATCAGCGCTTCCTGGCTGCGAAAGATGACTCGGTCGATGATGCCGAACACCGTGCCATTTGCGCTTTCATAGGCGATATTCATTTCATTGTGGGCGTGGTCATACTGCGTCGGGTCGAAAATCCAACGTGTCTCTTTATGGGTGAACACAGCATTGGCTTCAGTATACCAAGCGTCCAGCGGCTGCTCTTCGTCCAGTATGTATTCATTATTGATTATGTTGAGGATTTCACCTCGAGTCCGGTTTTCGCATAGTAATTGTAAAATACGATGAATAATACGCCCGCGAATGAGTTGGTCCGCTTCGCCTGCAACTTGTAGATTGTCGTAGCGTAAAACGTCTCCTTGGCGGTCAACAAGCAAACCTTTATCACTGGGGGCAATTTCTTTTGTGACCGTGTTTGTGCCCAGTATGGCTGCAATATTTTGCAGTGCCGCATCCAGCTCTACTAATGGAACACGTTGCGGCTCCTCGTAGTTGATCGTGCCCATAACGCCACTTTGGATTTGTGTATAAGGCTGTTGCCGGTTGTGCAATTGCAGTTGCTTGTCGATGATGCCATACCAGCCGGAGTTTTCAGGTTTCTCACAACTACCGCTGATAAACAACCATTGGCGGGCTCGGGTCAGGGCAACATACAGGAGGTTAGCCTCTTCGCGTTGCTGCGCGAGTGTTTCCGTGTTTATGATGTCGCCGGTCAGTTCATCCAGATGGTCTTTCTTTGGAGTTAACATAAAACGTGCAGGTTTTTCCGCCTGTGCGGGCCATTTCACCAAGGCTTGGTAGGCGTTGGCTCTTTGGCCGCTGTCGGCTGCGTCCGCTAAAAATACCACCGGGGCCTCCATGCCTTTGGATGCGTGAATGGTCATAATGCGAACTTTGGACTCTCCCTGGGTTACGTTACCTTCGTCCGGCCCATCTTGTTCCGAAGCTTGCAGCATCTGTACATTGGCAAGAAAACGGCTGATGCTGGGGTAGCGTCCGGAGTCTGTTTCCAACGCCAATTCGATAAATCGGGTGAGATTGGCTCCGGCACTTTGTTTCATGTGGGCCGGGTATGCGGCTTGATAGCGGTTGAGTAAATTGGCTTCGGTGTAAATGCGGTCCAATAAATCGTGTACCGGTACGGTACCGGTTGCGTCTATCCATTGCTTCAAGAGTTTCCATGCATGGGATAGATTCAGGTTGATTGAGGTGGCAGAGGATTCAACCCGTTGTTGCAAGCGCGCCAACCAATTGCCTTTTCCGCTGTTGGCCAGTGTCATAAGGTCTTGTTCACTGCAACTGAATATGGGGCTGCGTAATACCGTGGCCAGAGACAGGTTGTTGTAAGGTGCGGTCAGGAACTGTAGCAAGGCAATAAGGTCACGTATTTCCAGGCTTTCCAGTAGAGTACCCCGTTGTGCGCTGTGATAAGGAATTCCGGCCTCGCGTAAAGCTTGCTCATAAGCGTGGCTATGGCTGCGCTTGCGTAACAAAATCATAATATCCTGGTACTGCATGGTGCGGCTATTTCCTCCCACGTCAACGGGAGTTTGCTCCTGTACCAGTTTTTGGATGATATTCGCTATTTCGCAACCTTCACGGTAATGGCGGGTGTCTTCAAATTCCGTTCGTGGTTGGAGCAGGGGGTTGCGTAGACCTGCGGGTGTCGTTTCCTCTGTCACTTCTTTGAGTAACAAGGGTAACAGTTCCACATGACCCCAAAGGTTTTCGTGCACGGTGTGATGTTCTTGAAAGTCGTAAATCTTTTCATGTAAGTCGCCGTCTGTAAAAACATAATTAACACATTGCATAATAGCCGGTGCGGAACGCCGCGATGTTGCCAGGGTTTGTGACTGTCCGCCCAGTCGTTGCTCGATCCAATCTTGGGCGGTATCGAACAGTTCAGGAGCGGCACGACGAAAACGATAGATGGATTGTTTTTTATCCCCCACAAGAAATACGCTGCGGCCGTTGTGTTCCTTAGAGGCTAACTCTTCCAGTAATGGCGCAATTAAGTGCCACTGAGTGGGATTGGTATCCTGGAACTCGTCGATAAGTAGATGATTGATACGTTGGTCCAGTTTGTATTGGATCCAGTGGGCATTGTCGGAATGGTTGAGTAAGCAATAGGTTTTCCATTCCAGGTCGGTAAAGTCCAATAAGCGTCGCTCGGCTTTTAGATTTTGAAACTCCCGGAGCAAGTCACTGCCGACGTTATACCAAGCGCAACTGGCATGGTGGAGTTTCAGACGCTTGATCCTGTCATTGCAATACACCAGCTTGGTCGAAACCTTATAGTGTATTTCCAAAAAACGGTCGGCGCCTGCGTGGCCCATTTTCTTTGTCATCACATTGGAAGGTTTGCGTGAACGTACCTCTCCTTGGCGTGTTAAAAAGACGTCAGCAACACCGGGGTAGGCTTTCCCCGGGTTACCGTCCGCGATAAAACCTTGGGCCATTTCCAACAGTCGTGCGTTTTTTTGGTTTGATGTGGTGGGGTGCAATGCTAATAACCGTTTGAAATCTTCAACCCAGTCCAGGGTTTCTGTATCAAAAAATGCTTCAATTGGATTGGTGTTCGGATCAATTTTAAGAGTCTGTTGTAGTTTTTCCTGAGCGTAAGCCACACTGTCGTGCTGTTCCCGGGTATAGGCCCACCAATCACTGCGATGCTCCAGAAAACTGTAGAGGGCGGTTTTGGTATTTCCGAGACTGCCGCAATGAGTAAACAAATGCTCCAGGTCCCGGGCGATACTCGACTCCGGTTGTCGGGTCAATCGTTGCTGCAGGAGATCCCAGGCTGTAGCCATAAGTTCAGAAGTGGATTCCAGTAATTCGAAGCCGGGTGGGACATCCGCTTCCAAGGGGAAACGCTGCAGAATTTCCTGGCAGAAGGCATGGAAGGTTGTGGTACGAATGTTTTGTGGTGATTGTAATAGGTCTTCATATAACCAGCGTGCTTTGTTCAAGGTTAAGGGATCTGTGGCTGCCTGAATTTGTTGCAGGTATTGCAGCAGTTCCGTCTCCGAGCATGCAGCCAGTTGGAATAAGCGATCTGAGAGCCGGGTTTGCATTTCAGCGGCGGCTTTGCGGGTAAAAGTGATGGCCAGTATGGCATCCGGTGCGCTGTCCTCCAGCAACAGGCGGATAATGCGCGAGACCAGCATCCACGTTTTACCCGTACCCGCAGATGCACTAACGCTGGCGCTGATGTGAGGTGAAATAGGGCTGGAACTGTGGCTCATAGGGGCTTACTTTACCGTTTCTGCGGCTGGGATTCACGTGCAATGCGAAAACTGGAATAAATCCAATCGTTTGATTCTGTTATGAAGGATTTTTTGTTTGTAGGAATTATCGTATATCTGTGTCAGGCAAGACAGGAAAAACCCCCTTCTTCGTCTTATATCTGTTTTAGATTAGAGTGTTAACTAATTGATAGTAAAACCAATATAGTAATTAGATTGAGTCAAGCCGCGATTATTTTGTGGTCTATTTCAGGCTTGTGAATTTTATTCATTTTGGTATCTTTTCGCTCAGACCTTTCAGCGTTGATTAGCACGGAGGGCCTCAAGGAAGAGAGGAGGGAGTGATGATCATAGGATGTGATTCGGACAACGGAAGTTCGGAATGGAGGTAGAAATAGGCGGTTTCTTCGGGAGCCGCCTTCTACCACAAAAATGATCATTCTTTAATTAAGCCAGGGTTTTACACCGGGTCTTCAAGTTTTACTTCTCGATTGTGATCAATAGATAGTTTGTTTTCCGTTTTTACCGCTTTTCCCCACTTACCACCTGAGACATCAGGTTTCCCCCGTGATGCAGTAGGTTTTGTAGGTGGGGAGGTAATTCTTTTACGACGGGTTTTGTGTCGACTACGCAAGAGAAGGGTGCGCAAGGCCATGTTTCCGTAATCTTACTCGTCCAGCCAACTCTGTTTGCGACACAGGCCTTCCATAGCGCAGTACCGGCAGGTTTTGCTGTCGCCCCAGGCCGGTAAGGGGGTGCCATTGTGCATGGCCTGAATGATATCCTGGAGGCGATCGCTTACCAGGGAGGTGAGTTGTGACAATTCCTCACCGCCCAATTCGCTACTGCTGATTTTATTGGCGTCAAAGGATAAGTATTGAACTTTAGCCACCGCCTGATCGGTGGTTAAGCTTTGGCCCAGCAATGCGTAAAAGGGCAATTGGATTCTTTCACCGGAGAGAATCTCCGCTTGTTTGGGGGCTTTACCACTTTTGTAGTCGATAATGTTCATGCCTTCCTTGCCGGTATCGATTCGGTCCAGGCGGCCATGGGTTTCAAACAATGGGTTTTCCTGTCGGGTAACCGCCTGCTCCACTTGGTACACTTGCCAATCCATTTGATGTTCGATTTGCCATTCAATATATTGATCAATCATGGCCTGCCATTGTTTCAACCAACTTCGATGCACGAAATTTTCTTCAATGTCTTGGGCGAATACCTGTAGAGAAATTTGCTGAAGTAACTCTGTGGCAGCTTCCCGGTTTGCATGGGTAATACCTTGGCTAAACGGTCCTGGTAAGCCTGTGATGCCGCCATGGAAAGCCTGCAGGCATTTGTGCACACGTTCACCGTAGTCGGATTTTTGCAACATGTCCCGTATGGATTCGGGTGGGCTCAGTTTCAGGCAGCGAGCGGCGAAAAACTGGTAGGGACAGTTCATCAGCTCTTGATAAGCCCCGGCACTGATCTTTTTGGGTATGAGGCCGGGGTCTACCGGGCTGCGAGCTGGTCCTTGAGCTTGGGGTAATGGTAATGTGGAATCATGAATTTGGTGTCGGTTCTGTGCCACAACGGTTTCCAGGTATGGGTCTGTCGGAACCTGGCCATAGCTTAAGCGATGAAACGCTTCCAGTGCTTCTACCCAGGGTGAGCCTATAATCTCCTCATCGTTTTCGTGGCTGCGTTTACTGATCAGTATGGAAGGTTTATTGTCGGCGCAACGGCTGACGCTGTGCAATAAACGATAGAACCAGTGAAACTGGGTGTGATTCAGTTCCTGCGTACTATTCAATCCCAAGCCGGCTCGCACGGATTGGTTGAAAAAAGGTGACGTGGGGGGGTTGCCCGGTAGGAACTCTTTTTCCGCAGAGGCTATGATCAGGGCATCAAAGCGGCGCAAATCACTTTGCGCCAGACTCATGAGGTGGACCGGCCCGGTGGAACCGGGCGGCAGAAAATACGCCCGTTCCAGCAATTGCCCCAGCCAGGCGCGAAATTCCACCCAGTTCATGGTGAGGTTGCTGTGAGTGGCTGCGGCGGCGGCGGGTTGCAGGGTTTCCAGAATTTTTCTGCCGGCGTCGTCGCGGCTCAAGCCTTGTTTTACCCCCAATCGGTCCAGACTGGTCATGAGTGCCTGGATTAATTGCTTAGGGCTATGAGACTGCTGCTGGAGTTGCTGCAAGGGTTCTGCAGCGTGCTCAATTTTCTTAAGTAAGGGTTCTATGTTTGCATAGTATGCCGCCAATTCCGGATTGAGGCGGTTCATGCGATAGCGGCTATGGTTGACGTAGCGCTCTATGTTATTGCTGATGTTTTCTTCGAACACAATGTTTTTTTCAAAGCGATACACCGTGTGTAAAAACTCATCCGTATCGACTTCAGGCTTAACGAAAGGCGATTTGAGGAAGTCCAACAGGGGTTGATAGTGGAAGTCTGTTTCTATACATTGCAGCCAGCGTTCAACGACGGTTGCCGCGCTGGTGGTAGAGAGTATCCAGCCGGCGGCGTCGTTTAAGTGGATATCGGCCCGTTCCAGCAGGGCACGCACTCGCCGGGCCAGACGCCGGTTTTCGGTGACGATACCTATGCGTTGTTTGCCTTGAAGTAGCCAACGGCGAACTTGAAATTCTACCGCTTGGGCCTCTTGTTCCGAGGAGGCGGCCTTGTAAACCCGTAAAACAGGCTCCAGCGGGCTTTGTGGCTGCTGTTGTGTGAACTGTTGAGCGCGCTGCTGCAGGGGGATATTGTCATGGCGGTATACCCGCTGCAATAAGCGTTCATATTGACCTTGCTGTTTAGATTTTGCAGGTAACATTGGAATTTGCAGCTTACTGTGTAGAGGGATAATGTGGGCGTTCAGGGGACTTCGCCCCGTCGACTTTGCCGCGTCGGCTTGAATGCCATAGTACAGCTTGCCCTTGATCATAAGGCTGTTTATCCATTGCGATTCGGCCAAGGACAAGCGGGTTTGGCCCAAGAGGTAAAGTTGTTGCCGGTCCGAGCGATGGCACAACTGATCCAGGCGTCGTTTCAATTTCATCACATAGGCATTGACCGGGTCGGTTAAACCCACCGCCTGCAATTGTTGTTGCATGGCATACCACAGTGTGTGCACCAGGCGGGCTTCCTGATTCAGGGGCAGGGAATTGCCGGAGACACCATAGGCAGACTCCAGCTCTATTTGAAAGTTCTTTAGTTGTGCGGGAATGGGTACCAGGCTGTGACTGAAATCATCAAACAACTCCAGTAAGTTTTGCGCCAAGGCCCAGGGACTGCCGTGGCCATATAGATCAGGGTGTTGTTTTAAGGCCTGCACCAACATGAGTTCCCGGCTTTGCAAGGGTGCAATATGTACATCGCTGAGTTCTTGTTGAGAGACCCATTGATCCAGAGTGTTGATTTGTAGTCCCAGCAGAGCGTTGCATTGAGGTTTAGACGCTTGCAACAGATAGTAACGGAAGGTCGCTGCCGCTTGGGGGTTGGACAGTAATACCACCACATGGCTCAAGTCCGGTAATTCACTGCGATGCAGCCGGATAATTTTTTGCGCCAGATACTTTAAGGCGTTGGTTTCGTAGGGGATGAGTTCCAGCTCATTTTTAAACGGGGGTGGCGTTCTTTCCTGCGTAGGAAATAGTTCCGACTGCACTTCATCCGGCACCATGGTTTGTGTCAGCGTTCCAACAATTTCAATTTATCCGGCTTTCCGTCCCATTCCTTGGCGTCATCCGGGGCGTCCTTTTTCTCTGTGATCACCGGCCACTGAGCCGCCAGCTCGGCATTGAGAGCGACAAAATGCTTTTGCTCCTCTGGCACATCGTCTTCGTCAAAAATAGCCTCGGCGGGGCACTCCGGTTCACATAAAGAACAATCGATACATTCTTCAGGGTCTATTACCAGAAAATTGGGTCCTTCGTGAAAACAATCCACCGGGCAGACCTCCACACAATCGGTGTATTTACACTTGATACAATTTTCTACTACGACAAAAGTCATGGGTGTTCTCCAATTATTTACTTAATTCTTTCAAGCGGTATAGAAGCTCCAGCGCTTGGCGTGGGGTCAGTTCGTCCACGTCCGCGGCTCGTAATTGTTCCAGTGCCGGGTGGTGTTCGTCGGCAAACAGGGATATTTGGCCCTGGTTGCGCTGGGTGGTGTTGAGCGGTAACTGGGGTTCCATACGTTGGGCCGCGCTGCTGTTTTCCAACTGTACCAGTTTATTTTTGGCCAGACTGATGACCTGTGTCGGTACTCCGGCCAGTGCGGCCACTTGCAATCCGTAACTTTGATTTGCCGGCCCTTCTTTTACGCTGTGCATGAACACAATGCCTTTATCGTGTTCCACCGCATCCAGATGCACATTGGCTACTGCCGGCAGGTTTTCCGGCAACACGGTGAGTTCGAAGTAGTGGGTGGCAAATAATGTAAAAGCTCGGATTCGTTCGGCCAGTTGTTCGGCGCAGGCCCAGGCCAGCGATAATCCGTCAAAAGTACTGGTGCCACGGCCCACTTCATCCATCAGCACCAAACTGTTTGCGGTGGCATTGTGGAGAATGTTGGCGGTTTCCGTCATTTCCACCATAAAAGTGGAGCGGCCGCCGGCGAGGTCATCCGCCGCGCCGATCCGGGTGAAAATTCGGTCGATGGGACCAATGACCGCCTCAGCGGCAGGCACAAAACTGCCCATATAAGCCATGAGTACAATTAAAGCGGTTTGACGCATGTAGGTGGATTTGCCGCCCATATTGGGTCCGGTAATAATCAGCATACGGCGGGAATCGTCGAACAGGACATCATTGGGGATAAAGGGTTGGTCCAGTACCTGTTCTACCACCGGGTGTCGACTTTCCCGTAGCTTAAGACCCGCGTGTTGCACCAATTGGGGTTGAACCAGGTTCAAGGTGTCGGCACGTTCGGCCAGAGTGTTTAAGACATCGGTTTGCGCCAGGGCGTCTGCGCATTGCTGTAAGCGGGCCAGATACGGAGTGACTTGATCAAATAATTCTTCATAGAGGGCTTTTTCACGAGCCAGGGCTCTTTCTGATGCGCTCAGAGCCTTGTCTTCAAAGCGTTTCAACTCCGGTGTGATGTAACGTTCGGCACTTTTGAGCGTTTGCCGACGGGTATAGTCTTCGGGAATTTTGTCGGAGTGAATTCGACTGATTTCAATATAGTAACCGTGGACTCGGTTATAGCTCACCTTCAGAGTGCTGATACCGGTACGGTTTTTTTCCCGTTCTTCCAGGTCCAACAAATATTGACCGGCGTTTTCTTTTAATGAACGCAGTTCATCCAACTCGGAATCGTAACCCGGAGCAATGACGCCGCCCTCACGTATGGTCATCGGGGGGGCGTCAATGATAGCTTGTAATAGCAGGCGTTGCAGCTCGGGAAAATCACCCAGTTGAGTATGCAGCGATTCCAGTAAGGGAGAACTGGTTGCCGATAATATTTGCATCAGTTCCCGGCGTAGGGCCGGCAGCCGTTCCAGGGTATCGCGGAGTGCGGCAAAATCTCGGGGTCGCGCACTTCGTATGGCCATGCGCGAGAGGATTCGTTCCAGGTCCCCCATGCCTTGTAACAACGGTTGTACCGATTCGAAACGTCGATTCATTACCAGAGTTTCTATGCATTGATGCCGTTGCTGTATTAACTGTTGCTGCGTGAGGGGGCGTTTGATCCAACGTCGCAGGCAACGACTCCCCATGGCGGTGCTGCTGTTGTCCAAGACCGCTGCCAGGGTGTTGTCGCGACCACCAGACAAATTGGTTTCCAATTCGAGATTCCTGCGGCTGGCCGCATCGATAATGATACTGTCCTCGCGGCGCTCCTGTTTCATAGTGCGTATATGGGGTAAGGCCGAGCGCTGCGTGTCTTTCACATACTGCATCAGACATCCGGCGGCACATATGGCCAAGGGAGCGTCATCACAACCGAAGCCTTGTAAATCTCGGGTACCAAAGTGGGTGCACAAAAGACGTTGGGTACTGTCCAGTTCAAACAGCCAAGGGCCCTGACGACGGATTCCTTTGCGTTGCAATAGGGTAGCGGGTAAGCAGGTTTGATCGCTGACCAGTAATTCGGCTGCTTGTAAACGCTCCAGTTCACTGTTGAGTCCTTCCAGGCTGGAGCATTGCATAAGCGTAAAACGGCCGCTGCTCACATCCAGTGCGGCGATGCCGAAGCGCTTGTCCTGATCAAAGACACATACTATGAGGTTATCGCTGCGTTCTTCCAGCAAGGTTTCATCGGTGATAGTACCGGGAGTAACGATGCGGACCACTTGACGTTCGACCGGGCCTTTGGACGTTGCGGGATCACCGATTTGTTCGCAAATAGCCACCGATTCGCCCAGTTTGACCAGTTTGGCTAAATAAGTGTCCGCGGCGTGGAATGGCACACCGGCCATAGGGATAGGCTGGCCGTTGGATTTGCCGCGAGTGGTAAGAGTAATGTCGATAAGTTGGGAAACTTTGCGGGCATCATCGAAAAAAAGCTCATAAAAATCGCCCATTCGGTAAAATAGGAGCGTATGGGGATGGTCCGCCTTGATGCGTAAATATTGCTGCATCATGGGGGTATGTTGTGTCGGATTCAGTGTCTCAGTCATTCGCGGAAGTGTAACGAATTTATCCAAGGGACTCTACTCTCATACGCTCCACTTCTGTTTCTCCGCATCTGTCCATCCTGCGCCGCGATTTACCCGGGCCAATGTAAGCATGTCCAAAGCGGCGGTCAGACCAGGACGTCGGATCAAGTTATCCAAGCAAGACGTACTAACCGGGGAAATCCAAGTGGGAAAATAACGTTTTAACCGCTACTATGTATCACAGTCAATGGAGTTAAAATGGAGTTAAGACTGTGTCTAAGAAAAGGATCATCTCAGGATGGAGTTTTGCATTGGGGTTGTTTGAAGGGTTGTTTGAAGGGCTGTTTGAAGGGTTGTTCGGGAGGGTTTTTGGAGGGCTGTTTTGGTATTTGTTTTGGACAGTAACGGGAGTTGCTGTACTTTCTTCCTGCGGAGTTGTCGGCGTTAATAACCCAGTAAACGAAGCTTTGGTGAATAAACGCTATGCCACGCAATCCGTGGAACAGGTGATGCAAAACCTGACTGTACGGATGAGCAAAGCCAAGGGTGAACGCTTGGAGTTATATTCGCCGGGTTTATATACCCAGTCCAATGAAGCGTTTTCCCAAGCGCAATCGTCTTTTTTAAGTCGTGCACCGGCGGCACAAGTCTACCGCCAGGCTTATGTCACGGAAACTCTACTGGATGACGCCTTCAAAGTAAAAAAAATGGCCAGCGGTAATATGCGTGATGTGTTTGATGCAGTCAATGAACTGGAAGCCAAAAATATTACGGCCACTTATATGGCTCAGTATAATACAGTGATGTCCAAGGTCGCTTCTTTGGTGACTATTTTGGAGGAGCGGGTTCAGTCAGGCGGCGCTGTGGACTTACACCTGATGCATCGTTTTGATATGGATCGCAAAGATTTGATGCATTATATCCAAGGATTGAAAATTCAGCTGGTTCGTTTTAATCAATTGGAACAAACCATGGCCATATTGGACGGTTTTGCAGACGAAGCCCGCCAATACGCACCTAAGACATTTGCAAAAGTGGAAAAAGCGCGGCAGCGAGCTGATGAGATCATTGTTCGTCACGTGGATGACGCGGCGACCGTCAGGCAAGCGAGTCGTGAGTTTTTGTTTCATGTAAAGCATGCTTTGCACATTACCAACAGCGTGATGCAGCTGAGTAAGCTATCCGGAGATAAATTGGAAGACTATGTGCTGGATCTGGAGCATAAGTTAATCCCAGTGAGTAATGCCTTGGAACTGGGCGATTTGCGCGATAAAAACTTTTTTGAACAAACCGTTAAGATAGCGCAGGCCGCCAGTCACCTCATGCACAAAAAAACCAAACTGGAACAGGCGCAAGCCGATTCGAAGTCTGACACGGAACCCAAAGCACAGGCAGAAAATTCAGCCGAGGACCACGATACGCCAACCGGTGCAAGCACAGAGTTAAAGGCCGGGGGCAAGACGGAAAAGGCAAAAGTGGCCATCAGTCAGGGCTTGGATTCCTTACCGTTAAGCCAAGCGCAGTCGAATCACGAAATCAAACGATTAAACCAAAAGATAAGCAATCTGCAGTTCGAGATCAGCGGATTGAAACGCGGTGAACGACCCTTGCGGGATAAAATCTGGTTGCTGGAACAGCGGATTAGCGAGTTGGGGCAGGAAAATCAACGTCTCACTAAACGGTTGAGTCAACGCTAACGAATTTAATACAAATGATCCGGTGCGCGGAGGCCGGGCACCGGATCTTTTTTGACTGTTCTTTCGCTCTCTATAGCAGTGTTTTAAGAAATTTTATGACATCGGCAATTTCCTGGTCCGACAACATTTTTTCCCAGGACGGCATTATATTGGAACGACCCATTGCTTCACCGCCCATGCGAATAATCATTTCCTTGTACGTATCATTTTTATCGCTCACGCTAAGATTCGCCGGGCGTGGGGTATAAAACTTGGCGGCAGGACCGTCGCCGCGCCCTTTGGTACCGTGGCATTGGACACAGTGAGTTTTAAACACCGATTCACCACGTTTTTCCGGCGAACCCAGAACATTAATGTAGGCAATCACATCCTGGATTTCTTTTCGAGTCAGCACATCTTTCCACGGCGGCATTTTGCCTTGGCCTTTGCTGATAATACGCAAGTACTGGCCATTGTCATTGAAATGCCGCGGGTTGCTGGTTTTCATGCCCACGCGACCGTCTTTACCGTGACAGGATTCGCAATGCTGCTTATACACATTACCGCCATTGACAATGGGTTTGGTCAGGGCCTTTTCAACATCGTGACGGTTTTCGTCCGCGCTTACGCCACCATGCCATACCAATACCAGGGTGGCTAGGGTTAGAGTAATGAGTTTTTGGTTCATTCGACCGTGACCTCCAGAAACATTTGCGGATGAATAGCGCATTCAATCTCTGCCGTGCCCACCTTATTGAAAACAACAGTTTTTGCCTGGCCTTTAGGGTAAGACCCCAGGTCAAACTTTTTCAAAGGCGATAAAGAAAAAACATTGTGGGCAAAGGGATCGGCATTTTCAAAACGCAATACAACACCGGTTTTGACCACCAGACTGCTGACCTGACTGCCGTCTTGCACGAAAGAACGGTCTTTTTGCAGTATGGTGATTTCTCCCTTCGCTTTTGCCACGGCACTGCCGACACTGAAAAGACACACCACAATAACGCCGATTAACAGAGGGTATTTCATGATGACTCCTTTCCGGAAATAAGTTGGGTAGGCAGTTCTGGTACGGCAACAAACTCGGAATCTCCGACCAAGCTTTTGAGAAATTCCAGCAATTCTTGTTTCTCGATTTTGCTTAAATTCAAAGGTTCAATGTTTGGAGACAAATTGCTTTTAATATCGCCGCCGCGGTCATAATGATCGATGACTTCTTCCAGCGTGGCGTAGATGCCGTTATGCATATAAGGTGCGGTTTTGGTGATATCTCTTAAAGTGGGCGTTTTAAAAGCCCCTTTGGAAATTTCCACCGGGCGGATGCTGAAACGGCCTTGATCATCGCCGCTGTTTTTCAGGCCTATATTGTGAAAACCGTTGTCGGCAAAATTGTGACCCATATGACATTTATTGCAATTGGCTTTACCGTTAAACAATTTAAAACCGTTTTTAGCCGCGATGCTGATAGCGCCTTCTTTGCCTTTTATCCATTCATCAAACGGTGAGTTGGAGGCAACGATGGTGCGTTGGAAATTGGCCAAAGCTTTGGCTATAGTGTCTTTGCTGATACCTTCACCCGGATAGGCCGCTTCAAACATTTTTACGTAGTCGGCAAGGCTGCTCAGTTCCTTGACCAGTTCATCCACGTTCTGATTCATTTCTTCCGGCGCTTCAATGGGGCCGAGTGCTTGTTTTTCCAAGCTGCGAAAACGGCCGTCCCACATGTGTAGTTTGTTATAGGCTACATTGGTAATGGTGGGGGTGGCTCGTTCCAGTAATTGCTGGTTATTGCCAATGGCGGTGGGTAAGCCGTCCGACCATCCCATGGCCGGATTGTGGCAGGTGGCGCAGCTGATCCAATTGGAGCCTGACAAGCGGGGATCGAAAAACAGCGTTTTTCCCAGTTGCACGCGTTGCGGTGTGGTTTGGTTTTTGGCCGGAATTTCAAGAGTGGGTTGCGCATACTGTTTTTGCAACTCGCTGAGCATTTGTTCTGAGAACACGGTGTAACCGCCGTATCCTGCTGCGGCAAGTCCCACAACCGAACCCAGAATTAAAGTGAGCTTTATGGGTTTCATAATTGTATTCCATTCATGTCGTGAATAAAGATTTCTACGCGAACAAGACTTTTGTAGGTGCTATAAATATCGACCAAGTGGCTGGAAAATTTAGAAAAAGTTTACATTTGGGTGTAAATTTTATTCAGATCGTGATTTTTGCCCGCGCAAAAAAATGCCGCCATGCGGCGGCATATATGACGGAATTTGTCTGTTTCTAAAACTCTGATTGTGCTGAGTAGTGGTTGGGCAGATATGGCAGTTGTACCTGCATGGATTCTCCGCTCAATGTTTTTAGAAACGCTACCAGGTCGGCTTTTTCTTTGTCACTTAAGTTCAAAGGTTCGATGTTGGGTGATAAATTGCCTTTGGCATCGCCACCACGATCATAGTGATCAACCACTTCTTCCAGAGTATTGTAAATGCCATTGTGCATATAGGGTGCGGTTTTGGCGATATCTCTCAAGGTAGGAGTCTTAAAGGCACCCATGGAGATCTTGACGGGTCTTACGCCAAAGCGGCCTTCGTCCTGGTTGCTTTTCAGGCCGATGTTATGAAAGCCGTCGTCCACAAAATTAAAACCCATATGGCATTTGGCGCAATTGGCTTTACCGGTAAATAAGGCAAACCCACTTTTTGCTTCCTGACTGATAGCATCTTCGTCACCCACTACCCAACGGTCAAACGGTGCTTTGGTAGCAACGATGGTGCGTTGAAAACTGGACAGTGCTTTGGCGATGGTGTTTTTAGTGATGCCTTGTCCCGGGTATGCCTCAAAAAACAGTTGCTCGTATGCTTTAATCGCTTTGAGTTCAGTTACCAGTTCGTCCAGGTTCTGGTTCATTTCGTCCGGCGACTCTATCGGTCCCAGAGCCTGCTGTTCCAGGGTGCGGAAGCGACCATCCCACATTTGCATACGGTTGTAGGCCACATTCACCAAGGTGGGGGTGGCTCGTGCCAATTCCTTTTGTTTGTTACCGCGGGCTTTGGGCAGGCCGTCGGACCAGCCTAAAGCGGGGTTGTGGCAAGTGGCGCAGCTGATCCAGTTGGAGCCGGACAGGCGGGGATCAAAAAACAGCATTTTGCCGAGATTGATGCGCTCCGCGTTTAATTTATTGTCAACCGGGACTTTAAGGTCAGGACGTAGAAATTTTTCTTTCGTGTCCATTTCCGCTGCGGGTTGTGCCATGGTTGCAACGAACCCCACAATAACCAGGCCAGGGAGTAAGAATTTAGACATATTCATTTCAATACCTTCTATCCGTCGGGGACTTTCTCTTTACATCGTCATAGTTAAGGATATGTTAAGGAAAATTTCACACTTTATTGGATGAAAGGTCGAAAACACTTCATAAACGTTACTATACAAAACTTGAGAAATACTCAACGATGCAAGATATCCCTACGGGAAATACCATTATCAGCTAAAAACCATGAAATCTGTGTGAATTAATCGCGTAGGCGACGACCGTTTTGATCGCTTATTCGCAACTCATACTTATCTTTAAATCCGTGCAGCATATAGCCGGTAACGAATATGCTCCAGTCGCCTTCCATGGGATTGTCGATGCTGAGCCGTTCCGGTGCATCCAAAGTAGCCGCATCAAAATAGGCTTCGCCCAGGGGATTTATTACAATTAAATCAATATCATGGGGTGGATATTGGCCCCAATCACCTTCCCAGGATAACTCGAAATTCAATTGCCGCACATCTCCATCGTCGATTTCCAATTCAAAAACATCCACTTCGTCGTCACGCAGCCGCCCTGTTTTAAACGGTGTACTCAGTCGACGCTGTTGTGACGTCACCGTAAGCGTAGCGGAAACTTCACCGGCATTGGTCCAGTCCCCAAGTACAGCCAGACGCATCAGACCGGTTTGGGGTTGGGTGATGGTAAATTGCGCGTCTTCCTGAAATAATTCATCCAGTTTTAAATTGTTTGTCGTCACCGGGCCGTCGGCGACATTGATCCAGAGGCTGTCGCCAAAGTAGAGGTTTTGTTGTTCCTTCGGTAGTGCCATGGATACGTTGGAAAAATCAAGTTGTACCGATTCGGTGCCTAAATCGGTTTGCACCAATATATGCCGGGCCTGGCCCGGTTGTAACCGAACCTGGGTTTGGAAAGGTTCAGATGTGTCAATGATTGTTATTCCCAAATGGCGGATATTGCTTTTGACTTGTGTAGGTTCTTCCTCGTTGATATCGGGAAGAGCAGGGATGCGTGCCTCTAACCCTTGGGACATGAGCTGCAACGCGGTTGCCAGGTCAAGAAAGCCGGCCCCTTGGTCCAGAACCGTATCGCTTAGAATGGTGGGGTTAGCGCCTTGAATCAGGGCTTCGCGGATTTGTGCCGCTGTGCTGTTGGGAAAAGCCTGACGCAGTAACGCCACGGCGCCGGCGACGGTGGGAGCGGAAAATGAAGTTCCGGAAATAAGCATGATGCCACCGTCAGCGGGTTGTACGAACGATGCGTAACCGTTGGCCATTACGTCAATTCCAAGGCGACCATCGGCCGTGGGGCCACGGGAGCTGAAAAATGCCGTTTGAATGTGATTGCTGGGGCGATAGATGTTGCCCTCACCGGGGCCTAGTATCACATCTCGCAGAATGCGTTCATGTTGCGGGGTGCTGGCTGCCCCCACAGATATATTGGCTACACCGGTCGCAGGGCTGCCCACAGTTAAAGCGGCGAAGCCGTCGTTCCCGGCTGAGGTGACGACATTGATACCTTCCTTTAGCATTTCTCTAGCCAGCAGTTCTTCTATTTCGTGACCTGCAACCATGCCCATACCGCCCAAACTCAGGTTTACCACTTGAATATTCAAGGAATCATAAACATAAGGGTTGTCCTCACTGCCGTCGCCGGATATGGGGTCCGATGGCAGTCCTGCGTTGTAGTTCCTTTTTAACGTTAAGGCACGATCCATGGCGGCTAACACAACAGAGCTGGGCGTGCCGTCACCATTAGCAGGAAACACTTTCATGGCATACAAGCCTGCGTCCGGCGCTGAGCCCACCATGGGAACCATGGAGCTGGTGTCGTCCACGGGAATCACGCTGTCCGGTGCATGGGTACTTATCGCCTGCAGGAATTCGCTGCTGTTGTCAAAAACCACACCCACATGCGCTGCAATCATGCTACCTACCGCAGTGCCGTGAAAATCATTATGGGTACTGGTGGCACTGGGTTCATCCGGCAGGTCTACAAAATTTTCGCCGCCGATAACGCTGCCGGCCAAAGCCGGTACCACTTCCACATTGTTGGCGGTACCGGAATCGATGACCGCAACAATAACACCGGTACCTGTGATGCCTTGATCGTGGAGCTGTGTTGCACCTGTCAAAATATTATTGAAACTGTAGTTGTTGGGTTGCGCCGACTTTGTATTGATGTTTCGGTACGATGGCGCCACATTGGATACAATTCTTTGGTTTTTTTCCGGGATCGGGCGACGCAGTGTTTCGTCCTTACGCACGGTGGCAACGCCTGCGCTACGGGCGAGACGGTCTGCGTATTTGGCAGGAAGGGAAATAGCCAAAGCATTGAAACTGTTATACCGTTGATCCACATTCCCATTCAGTTGCAATACCTGATTGGCAACGGGATCACAACTGCCTTGACACATAACAATCAGTTGATCGTTGTGTTTGAGTTCAACAGAGCGACCACTGTCTTTTGAACAACTGTTCAGTACGACACCGGTCAGTATGGTTAAGAAGATAATACGAAGCGTTGCAGCATTGCTGCGCCCGGCATGCCTTTCCATAGATTGCCCCCGATTGTTATTTGCTAACAGGATGACTGGTAGCGAGTTGTTCTGTCAGGTGCAATAATGCTTATAGCTATAGTGGGCTGTCAATGTTTAGGAAGGAATATTTAAAATGGCCGGTCGAATAATAGACGGGTTTAATCCAACGTAAAGAAGCAAGTCTGACGCCAGGTCAGACTTGCTCTGCAATTTGGTCAGTCTTAACCGACTTTTTTGTTCATGCGTTCTGTGTAGTTGCCGTATTGGGTATCCACAATTTTGATATGGCGGATTAACCATCCTTTCAAATCCATGAAGAACGTATCCGGCAGGGAGCCGGTGCCGGAAAGCTTGCGCTGGCTGTTTCGGATTTCATTAAGAAAATCCTCATGCGCTTGTTTATGCTCATCAAACAGGGGATAACCGATTTTTTTCAAATATTCTTCTTCATCGCCAAAGTGCTTGAGTGTGTAATCGTACATGGCATCAAACGCACGGCCCACCGTAGTGGCATTGCTGTTTTTACTTACTTCGTCATGCAGGGCATTAATGTAATTAATCCAGATTTTATGCTCATTGTTCATATCGCCGACTTTAACATCCAGCGACTGATCCCACTCCACAAACTTGCTCATAGACTTGTCCTCTTCAGGGTTTAGTTCACACAATTAACAATATCGGCGTGAGGTGTTAAATATTTAGTAACATTCCGCCTAAAGCCCTTGCTTGGAGCAGTGTTAATATTGAATGAAAACTAAGCTTATTGAAGAGGAGCCATTGCACAATTGCGGCGGGGTGACTTTGCAGGTCCCCCGCCGACGAATCAACCGGCTTTTTTATTCATGCGCTCGGTGTAGTTTCCGTATTGGGTATCCACGATTTTAATATGCCGTACCAGCCAGCCTTTCAGGTCGGCAAAGAAGTTTCTCTCCAACTCACCTTTGCTACTGAGAGCACGTTGACTACTGCGGATTTCCGCCAAGAAATCCTCATGCGCTTGTTTGTGCTCGTCAAAAAGCGGGTATCCGATTTTTTGTAAAAACTCTTCTTCATCACCGAAGTGTTTTACGGTGTAATCCAGCATGGCGTCGAAGGCTCGCATCACAACCGAGCTACTGGACTTTTTGGCGGCTTCATCATGCAGCGCGTTGATATAGTTGATCCAGATTTTGTGTTCGTTGTTCATATCGCCGACTTTTACGTCCAACGATTGATCCCATTCTACAAATTTGCTCATAGACTTGTCCTCAGGTTTAGTTCACACAGTTAACAATGTCGGACTGAAATGTTAAAACTTTAGTAAATTACTAAGGTATTTTGCGGGATTTAAAGCGGAGGAAGGGCATTCTAAACGAATAACCACATAAAGCGATGAAATTTCACCACTTTATATGGTTATTGAAATGGACGGGCTATCAGCCGGCTTTTCTTTCCATACGCTCAGTGAAGTTACCGTATTGGGTATCCACGATTTTGATATGACGTACCAACCAGCCTTTCAGGTCAGCAAAGAAGTGTTTTTCCAGCTCACCTTTGCTGCTCAAATTGCGTTGACTGGAGCGGATTTCGGACAGAAAGTCTTCATGAGCTTTTTTGTGCTCGTCAAACAGAGGATAACCGATTTTTTTCAAATACTCTTCTTCATCGCCGAAGTGCTTCAGAGTGTAATCCACCATATTGTCAAATGCACGCATGACGGCGTTGCTGTTGGATTTATTGGCTACCTCTTCGTGCAGTGTATTGATATAGTTGATCCAGATTTTGTGTTCATTGTTCATATCGCCGACTTTTACGTCCAACGATTGATCCCATTCTACGAATTTGGCCATTCCGTTTCCTCCTAGAGAGAGTTGTTTGTGATTCACACTCTGTTAACGGGAATTACCGCAGCACATTGATATTCGCATTGTAAAAAGTGTATGAATTTCGATGTGATGAATATGTGACTGGTTTGTGAAATAAACTCGGTAGGGGCGACGTTATACAAAGGACGTCTGTGGTATACGCAGACTTGGCCTAAATTGTGTACGGTTACACAATGCCTAAACCAATGCCTAAACGCTAGACAAATGTAGGTTTATGACAACATCACCTATAACGTTCAAACCCATTTCCACCGACGATGAAGAACGGGCGGTGTCCGATTTTTTTAAGATAGTTAAAAGCTTGTGTGACAATGCGGCTTCTTTTCTGTATCAGAAAGGATTCGTGTCGGGTGAAGAATCTCATCGTCAATTGAAGCAAATGGCGCGGGATAAGGAAGTGGCCCATTCGGTCATCAAGTGTTTGGTTCGCCCCCAGGAATCTTGGAAGCAGAGCATGGATTATGAAGCTCTGCTGGCTATGCTCCTGATTCAATGGTGTAAAGAAGCCAACAAACTGGTTACTGAGCTGTATAATGCCAAAAGCAAACAGACGGGGATGACCGCATTAGTACTGCTGTTAGGCTATCAGCTTGGACTGGTAGATCGGGCCACTGCCCGGCTTAATCTGGCCAGTATCAATGACAGTGTGTATTGGGGGGTTGAACCCCTGTTGTCACTGCTGGAACAACACCCGGATGTTGACGTAAAGTCGCCTGAGCCGGTTCCGGCCAGTAAAAGCGTAGCCGCATCACAACCGGTGTCGAAGTCCATAGAAAATTCAAGACCCGAAGCGGTTACTGAACTGTCAAAACCCATTTCGCAACCGCCAGAGCCAGACCCAAAGTCAGAGCCAATACCGGCACCCAAGCCGGTACCAGATCTCAAGCCGGTACCAGATCTCAAGCAAGAAATCAGGACCGAAGCCAAAGAAATTACGCAAGCTGCTCCTATACCCTTGGAGCGCAAAGCGGATGGACCGGTCAAAGCCGCATTGAGACTCATTGTGTCGCATATTTCCGATTTCACATTTGATGCGGTCTTAGAGGCATTACAGAATGAGTCTTTACTGGATACGCTGGCTACAGCCGGATTACCGGTTTTTATTGTTATGGTAGACCACAAAAAACGTAAGGTGGTGTATTCCAAAAAACGTAAAGGGGGGGAGGAAAGCGTCTCGTTCTTAAATCTGCGCAAGATTTTGTCTGAATTGGAATGTGAGTTGACCGACTCTCAATAAACCGGTTCAATTTGTTCTGCGTTTTCCCGTGTTACCAGTTGCGAATCCACTTTAATATATCGAGGTACCGATTTGCCATTAAGTATATCCATGGCAACTTTAACACCCGCTTTCCCGCAAGTAGGATAGGTAAAACTGGCCAGCTGTTCACCGTTTAGGATGGCGGTTCGTGTTTCCGGAAGGTAGTCGATTCCTACCGTGGGAATGTCAGCAGGGTTAATCCCCGCCCGCTTAAGAACGACTCTGGTTCCGGCCGCCATGGCATCATTTTGCGCATAGATGGCATCGAATGTTTGCCCTTTTTGCAATAACTCTTGAAGTACATGAATGGCTTCCACCCGCGAGTAATTGGCCACTTTGGTGGTCACTCGAATATTTTTATGATTTTGAATCGCGAATTTAAATCCATTGGTGCGGTTAATGGCCGTGGTAGTACTGGGTATGCCCTGCAGCATTAAAATATGGCCCCTACCTTTGAGGTGACTGACTAAATCGGGTTTCTATGTTGCTGGCCGATGGCCGTACAGTTAATCCAGGTGAGGTTGTTTTTTCGCGCAAGGATTTGGCCACGACCATGTTGAAATACGGTTCCGTAAATCGTTCCCAATTACTGCAAATCCAAGAACATTTCGCACAAGTCTATTCCTGGGAGATCGGCGGTGAGGTCCATTATTTGTATGTGAGCCTGCCAATGAAGGATTTGATTCATGTGCAAAATCAAACGCTGGTTTCTCTGGTGTTAATATTTTTTCTCACAGCCGTCATAGCCATTGCTTTTGGAGTTTTTTGGATAAATACGTTGATCACCAAGCCGTTAAGGCATTTGGCGCGACAAGCTTCCATAAACTCCAAAAAAGCCTATCCTCGTTTTGACGTCGCATCCGGCGATGATGATATCAGCGTTTTGGGTAATGTTTTGAACCATATGGTTAATACCATTCAAGCCCGTTCTGAGGAATTGGAACAAACGACACGGCAACTTAAAAATGCTCAAGCACTGGCGAAAATCGGCAATTGGCAGCTGGATCATAAAACCAATGAGATGCAATGGTCTGAGGAGATCTATCACATCCTGGAATTGGAACGGTCTATCACTAAACCGGATGCAATACTAGTGCAGCAAAGAATTCATCCGGACGATGTGGAAATGGTGAACTCGGCGTTTAATCGTTCTATGCAAACCAAGTTGCCCTTTGATGTGACTCACCGAATCGTGTTGGGAGACAATACCAAGTATGTGCGTGTTTATACGGAGACACGTTTTAATACCAAAGACGAACCTGCTATCACGTTGGGAACTATGCAGGATGTCAGCGAACAGATGCTCAAGGATCAGCAGTTACGCCATAATCAAAAGTTGGATTCTTTGGGTCAACTCACCGGCGGTATAGCACACGATTTTAATAATATGTTGGGCGTTATTCTGGGTTATTCAGAACTTTTACAGCAGCAGCTAAGCGGTAACGAAAAATGGGTAAACAATGTGGGACAAATTTACCAAGCGGCGGATCGGGCGCGGAAACTCACTGCGAAACTACTGGCTTTTTCCAGAGATCATGCGACTACCGCCGGTAGAGCGCTCATAAACGATATTCTTAGCGAGCAGAAGCACATGCTGGAAAAAACCTTAACGGTTCGTATTCAGTTGGAACTGCAGTTAGGAACCGGATTATGGCCGGTATGGTTGGATAAGGACGAATTGGAAGACGCCGTTGTCAATATGAGTATCAATGCCATGCATGCTATGGCAGACGGTGGACATTTAACTATCTCAACCGGAAATACACATTTGGCGCGGGAAACTGCTATGTCTTTGGGAATTGAGCCTGGCGACTATGTTTTGCTGGAATTAAAAGATAATGGTGTTGGAATGGATCAAACAACCTTGCAAAGAATTTTCGAACCGTTTTTTTCTACCAAAGAGGAAAGTGGTACGGGCTTGGGAATGAGCCAGGTTTACGGATTTGTGAAACGGTCCAACGGTGCAATAAAGGTGAATTCTATTCGACATCATGGAACGCATATCGAAATCTATTTTCCCCGCTATCAGCGCATGGACGAAGGGGAGGTTGTCGATGCTGCAACGACAACGAGTGAAGATCTTAGTGGTGAGGGTACCATATTGGTGGTCGATGACGAACCCTCGCTGGTATACCTGGAAGAGGTGATATTGAGTACCAATGGGTATCGGGTGCTCACAGCGCAGGGCGGATTACAGGCCTTGGATATTTTGGCAAGGGAACATGTGGATTTGATGCTTAGTGATGTGTTGATGCCTGAGATGGATGGATATTATTTGGCTAAGGTGGTGCGGGAAAAATATCCGGAAGTGAAAATTCAGATGATCAGCGGTTACACCGGAAAATTGAGTGATAATTCGGCTGATCGAGAGCTGCACCAACAACGATTACAAAAACCGGTGAACTCGGACATATTACTGCGTCGGGTAAAACATTTATTGCATTGATTTCCTAGTCGGTACCACGTTTTAGCCATATACCACTGAGCAACCATGAATAGGCATAAGTTCCTACGGCTATCAGAACCATGGAAATGGCAATGTCACTTGCAGAACCATTCAGGCTGAATCCGGGGACATAGCCAAAAAGAAACGGTGCCAGATAGAGAAATTTGGCAAATTTAAATGCGGAAAATGCGGTTTTCCACATATTGGCTTTGGCGATAGTGGCTCCGGCATAGGCGGCAATACAAACCGGGGGGGTGATATTGGAATCCTGTGACAACCAATACACAATCATATGTGCGGCAATTTCATTGACGCCTAAATGGGTAAGCGCGGGAACGGCCACTACAGCGGTGATCAGGTAAGCCGCAGTAACGGGTACGCCCATACCCAATATTAGCGACGCTAAAGCGATTAAAACAATAGTCAGGAACAGACGACCATCAGCCAGTTCGATGACGATATCGGCAAAAGTCAGTACTAAACCGCTGTAGGTTAATACACCGATTATAATGCCGATTACGCCCACCGTTGCACCAATTTTGAGGCTGCTTTGAGCTCCGGCTCTGGAGGCTTCAACAAATTCACGCAGACCGATTCTGTTTTCCTTACGGAACCAGCTTACCGCAATACATGCGATCAGTCCCAGGACTGCCGAATACCCCGGAGAAAATCCGGATAGCATGAAAATAGTAATTACAATAAGTGGCAGGGTGTAATACCATTGTTTCTTAAAAATATCCACAGCGCGCACATCGGTTTTTTCTCCGACGATATTGTGCTTTTTGGCCTCGAAATGCACCATGATATAAACGCTGAAGAAATACATCAATGCCGGAAACAAAGCGATGATCATGATTTCTGAGTAGGGCATTCCGGTTAATTCGGCCATAATAAATCCGCCGGCTCCCATAATGGGTGGCATGAACATACCGCCAATGGATGCCGCCGGCTCAATGGCTCCTGCAATATGAGGTCTAAATCCTGCTTTTTTCATCATGGGGATAGTGAATGCGCCAGTGGATACCGTATTCGCAATGGCACTGCCGGAGATGGAACCAAACAAACCGCTGGCGATGACCGACACTTTGGCCGGACCGCCGATTTTATGGCCTACTGCGGCTAATGGGAAATCGATAAAAAACCGTTGCGCACCACTTTTTTCCAGGAATGCGCCGAATATGACGAACAGTAAAATGTAGGTCGCCAAAACATTCGCCATAATGCCAAACACACCGTCACTTTTAAAAAAGATGGAAGTGCATAATTCCGGGAAAGTGTCTCCGGCGTGGGAGATAATTTCCGGTGCATATTCGCCATACACACCATACAACAACATAATGGCACCCAGCACGACAAAAACCGTACCCACGACCCGTCGAGCCAATTCCACACCCAACAGAACGCCGATTATGGCCATTGCTGTGTCCAGGGAGGTTTCCGCACCGGCACGATAGTTGATCGCTTCAAAATTGATGATCCAGTAGCCTATACTGGCGACTGAAAGCAAAATAAGCCCATAATCCAAAAATCGTAACCAAAGGTTTTGGGAGCGGTAGATGAGAAATGCCAGAACATAGGTTACCAGTACATAGATGCCGCGGTGATACTGAGTCGCTGCGGGTTCTATGATTGCTGCATAGGAATAAAACAGCACCAAACTGATCGAGCAAGCGTCGAAGACGCGTTGCTCGAATTTGTGGAGTCGGTCATACATGATGACGACGTTATTTCAATATACCTTTTTCTTTCCAGAATTTGATGGCGCCGGGATGCATGGGAGTGACGATGCCGTTGATACCGGAAGCTACGCTCATTTCCTTGAAGGTTTTCTTCTGGCTCACCATGTGTTTCAGGCCGGCTTCTGAATAGACAATACTCAGAAGGTCATACACCAGTTGATCCGGAACTTTTGCATTGGCCACCCACAAGGCAGAGTCCTGGAAGGAGGGTGTTTCCGAACGGACCCCTTTGTATGTATTGGCCGGAACACTGAGTTTGGAGAAATAGGGGTAAGATTTGTAAAAGCCGCTTTGCTCCGCATCCCGCCCTAAATCGACCAGGGCGATATCATTGGTTTGTGCCGCCATGATCACGGCGCCACTGGGAAAGCCGGTAAACAACCAGAATGCATCCAATTGTTTGTTACCAAAGGCATTGGCGGCGTCGTTATATCCCATGGCGTTGCGTTCGATTTTATCCCATATGCCCATGTGTGAGAAAAACAGTTCGCAGTTGGCAAAGGCTCCGGATCCTGCATTGCCCACACCGACTTTTTTCCCCACCAAATCCTTGGTGCTTTTGATTCCGCTGTCGGCACGTACAATCAGCTGTGCCGGGGCCCCGTACAGGTACGAGACTGCCAAGACCTTTTCGTACTTTTTCTTATCGTTTTTTAGGTCGCCGTTCCGGCCCAAATACACATGCCCGGAATACACTACGCCAAAATGGGCTTTGCCTTTATTAAGTTTTCTGAGGTTCTCCACTGATCCTGCGGACGATTGTGCTTTGATGGTGTATTGCTTGAGTTTTTTAACCGGCTCATACACCTGAATTGCATTGGCTACCACCTGAAAGGTTCCACCGGCCGGGCCTCCGCTAAAGACGATTCGCTTGGCAGCCCATGCGGGGGTGAGTGCTGTTGTGAGTATTGACGCAAAACCGACGACTGCCACAATCTTTCGTTTAATTAACATTACCGGCCTCCATTGTGTTTATTTTCACTACCAGCCCAGTACAGAAATAATGCGAAATCTGTCACATACAATCAATTATAGTACTGTTTATTATAGTACATCCGTCGTTTGGGTTGCCGTATGGTTAAAAAGTGACACGAAGGAGAGCGGTGGCTATACTCAATCCATCGTTGCAGAATAGCTCAGCAAGGTTGGAGGATTTGAGATGAGTATCATGACGGCATTCGCATTGGCCAGCGTGGTGACTTGGGTGGTGGGCAGTGCCGCCAACGATGTGTTTTCAACCGGTATTACCACCTTCATTTGTTTTGTGGTTTTTTTTGCAGTATTTTTTTATACCGACCGGTTTTTGCGAGATCTGAGAGGCTAAGAAGGGTTTTGGTTTGTTGTTTGTAATTAGAGTTTGTTTGCAGTCTCTTGTTATTATCTTATTCATGGTTTTGCTTGTGCCAGGACCGTCTGTGGTCCAGGCAGAAAAATCCTCTTTTGTTTCGGCATTTATCTCCGCCGCCAAACAACGTACGCAACATTCGGTGCGTTACGATGGCAGTTACCGGGCTATCGCTTATCCCAATGGTGATGTGCCGGCCCACATCGGTGTCTGTACCGATGTGGTGATACGCAGTTACCGCCAATTGGGAATTGATTTACAAAAACTGGTGCATGAGGACATGCAAGCCCATTTCAAAGCCTACCCCTCCCGCCGTATTTGGGGGTTGCGTAAACCCGATCGTAACATTGACCATCGACGTGTACCTAACCTGCAGACGTTCTTCAAGCGTTACGGTAAAACGTTACCGGTAACACCGGAGGGAAAGGACTACAAGCCGGGTGATCTGGTCACTTGGATGTTGCCCCGCAACCTGCCTCATATTGGTATTGTTGTTGATCAATATTCCGCTGATGGCAAACGTCCCTTGATTGTACACAATATCGGTGCCGGACCGAAAATGGATGATATGTTGTTCGACTATAAAATAACCGGTCACTATCGTTTTACCGGCGGGTATGTTGCACAGTAGATATAGAGTTAGGAGCAATAAAACCCGCCGGTTCGTCTTTCAGGATGAAGCAAATCAAATCCCGCTTTGGCGGGCCCGTAACTGGATGTCGTGAGACAGGTCCAGCTGAGATAAAGGTGGTGGTAATCCGAGAAAGGAAATGCATTCTGCCGGCAGGTATTCGTAAGCCTTATTCAAAATGCGTTGTTCCTGTTCCGTGGTCAGGACCTGTCGTGAGGTGCCTACTTCACCCTGTCGAATTAAACCGCCCGGCTTAAACAGAGGTTTGTCCCCGTTTTGACGGCTGAATTTAATGCTGTTTTGTTTCATCCACTCAAAAGAGCACAGTTGTAATATTCGTTCCCGTTTGTCCCCATCCAAGGTCCAACCGAGATAGGCCAAAATACTATCAATCGCCTTGTTTAAGTCCCGCTTCAGGTCCTCATAACGCAGCCATAATAGACGCGGATGAGCACGATAGGGCCACCAACTACGCACATTGTGGTACCAAACGGGATAGCGAAACCAATAGGCCAGGAACTGCTCCATGCTGTGGGGAGGAATAATGTCGTATTGATTTCTGGCCTCGTCGGTCAGATCTCTACTGTGGTGGTAGAAACTGACACAGCAATCCCGGGGATCACGGGAAGTTAGGATGCACTTTACCTGACCAAAACCCGGAGTTTGTTCGTAGTTGCAATGTGTTTTGAACAATCTGGGATTTTCCATAGCTTCATATTCTTCCAGGGTCTGTTGCCAGGATTTATTTGGGTCGGGCAGTTCCAACCAGGGGACCACATCACCGATGGCGTGAAAATTTTCATCACCGCCGGTTTTCAGTTGATGCAGAATTTGTTGTAACCACGTGGTGCCTGTTTTGGGAGCGGTGGTAATCAAGACATCGGTGCTTCGCGGTTGAAAATTGGCGAGTAGTCTGGGGTCATGCATGGGACTGAGGCTGCCCCATTTCGGATCCAACATAAATGCCTCTTTAATTCTTTAATATTTTAACAAATGCAGCTGAGTAGAGAATCATACTGCGTTGTTCATGTTATGGGAAGGGTATATTTGCCGGGAGTCCAGGTCACGCAGAGAAAGTCTATATAACGTGCTGTATTATATGGCATAATTAATGGGTGTCGGATCCGCTGTGTTAGAGGATGTTGTGTTAGGACGTTGTGTTAGGACGTTGTGTTAGGACAATGTTTGCATACTGAGCAATTCAGGGGGACGGTGGACGTCTGCAGTGGCGCGCTCTACAATAACGCAATGTTGAGAAAGCAGGTCGGTCTTTATGAGAAAAACGTCTTTTGAACAGCGGCGACGCCAATTATTGGGGTTGATTGGAGCAATACCCTTGGGTGTTAGCGCACGGCCCGGTTTGATGACACCGGCTCAAACCGAAGGGCCATTTTATCCCGTACAGGAACAGCGGGATAAAGACCTGGATTTAACTCAAATCCGTGGAAGCAAACGCAAGGCCCAAGGTCGGGTTATCCAAATACAAGGTGCGGTGTTATCGTCTCAAGGTGCGGTTCTACAGGATGCTGTAGTGGAAATTTGGCAGGCCAATACCTGGGGACGTTACCATCATCCCCGTGATCCCAATGTGCGCGCACGTTTGGATCCTCACTTTCAGGGATGGGGAGAGGTGCTAACCGGGCCTAAGGGCGAGTTCCGTTTTAAAACAATCTATCCGGGAATTTACCCGGCCGGACCCGGTTGGTTGCGCCCGCCACACATTCATTTTAAGGTGAGAAAAAGCGGCTTTGCGAACTTAACCACACAAATGTACTTCCCGGCCGAAAAACTTAACCGCTCCGATTTTATTCTACAAAATATTGCTAAAGATCAACAGCATATGTTGATTGCCAAAGCAGGGGAGGATGCCGATACTTTTTTGTTTTCCATCATACTGGCCTCAAGCTAAGCGCAGACCAGAAGGAAGAATAAACAAAATACTACTAAGCTTAGGTAAAATCTAAGTTGAGGGATTCAATGAAAGAAAATCGGATGCATGCCCGAACGCCGTGTAAGGCCAAAGTCAAACTGGTACATTCCCTGGGCCAATATATGGTCACTCTACGGGATATGTCCGCCGGTGGGGTATTTTTGGAGACGGAGGAGTTGCACCTGTTTAAAGTGGGTGATGTTGTGGTGCTGCAAATACAAGGGATGATGGTAGAAGGTCCCGAGATTGAAGCTGAGGTGGTGCGTATGGAAGCGACTGGTCTGGGATTGAAGTTTCTCGAAAGTGATGCAGGCTGAACCTAACCTTGGTTATGACGGATTTCTTAACGGTGCAATTTTATTGCAGATTTTTCCCCGGTGTACGAAAAGAAATAAAAAATCAATCAGGAGATTATCATGAGGTTGGCTTTAGTTACAGCCCTGTTGCTGTTTAGTTCTTTGGCGCAAGCCATTCATCAAGGCTGGGTAACAGTTGAATACCCGCAGGATAAAGCTGATGAGAAGAAACTGTGGTGGGATGAAGCTTGGTGGGATCAGGGAAAACTGAGTAAGCCCGATAACTACGAAGTGGTGCAAACGGAAGTCACAATTAAGTCCGGTGACGTGGAAGTCAACGCGTTAGTGTTCCGGCCTAAAGCTAAAGGTAAATTCCCAGCTGTGCTGTTTCAGCATGGCCGTCGAGGCATTGACGATTTAACCAAATTACATCCTTTACGCCTGGCGGCAAGGGGATTTGTAGTATTGGCGCCGGATGTGTTCAGTGCTCGATTTATTGAAAAATATCCTATTGAACATGACTATGAAATCGAAAATGATTCAGCCGCCGCAATCGATTATTTGCTTAGTCGTAAAGATATCTCTACAAAAAAAATATGTACTGTGTCTCATACCCGAGGAGGGTATATAACTTTGAAAGCCTTAGTGACAAAAGGCAAACAGAGTCAGGTGGCTTGTTATGTTGCATATTATCCTCATTGGCAGGACCCTAATGCGGCGGAACCTATGCAAGTGTATCGTTATGCTCCTGAAGTTGATAAACTGGAAATCCCTGTGATGGTCTATTTTGGCGAGCACGATCAGTACCAGCGTCAGCGTCCCATTATGATGGGGATAGAGTCCTTGCGAGAGAAAGGGCGCGATGCGCACTTGATCATCTATCCAGGCGTTGGTCGAGGATTTGATTTTCGTCCGCCAACGGTTCGAACTTTCGCGGATGATTTGGCGGCAAAAGATGCGATGCAGCGAACGGCTGATTTCATAAAAAAGCACTTAAAGGTGAAATAGACAAACAACAGGATGAGCAAATTAAGAGTTATCAGAATAATAAAAAAACTTTCCGTACTGTTGGTCATTGTTCTTCCATTAGTTTGGTATAGTGTCAGCTACAAAGGCCCCAAACGTTTTACAAACGGCGGCACGGAATTACCGCCGTTATCACAGGTGGTTGCGCACGCTCGTTCATTGACGGGTACCTTGTATGATCCATTCATGGGGCAGCATGACAACATCGGTGGACGTTTAGGTTTTATCGTGTGCAGTGATGTGCCCAATATCGCTTACGGGTTGGCCGGATTGTCATTGGAGGTTTTGTTGCGCCGGGATTTTACAGTACACACCGCCCATTACGATTCCGGTGGAGGCAATAAGCCCGGCAACCCCTATTTTCATCGTCGTGCTCGCAACCTGTATGCTTATTTTAAGGCGAATCAACGACTCTACAAAGACAAACCCAGGGTAGGCGATTTGGCGTTTTATAAAAAAGCCGAGGATAAAATCATCACCCATGTAGTATTGGTGTCCGAGGTTAAGGGCAATCGATTTAAAGTAATGGAATCGGCACCAAAAACGCTGGTGGCTTCAGAAAACGACAGCGCATCCCCTATCCAACGCGGTTGGGTGTTTATGGGGTTTGGGCGTATGTATCCGTAACATACCCATCTCATCAAACGACAATCGTGCCGCTTGCGGTATTTGTGGGATGACACGATTTCTTATATGCCCCTAGTGGGACTGAACGATTTGCATTCCTTACGGTACTTCTTCATTGCCCGACTTATTGCACTTCAAATACCCCCATCATCCCGGCGTCTTCGTGTTCCAGAATATGGCAATGGTACATATATTTGCCGCGGTTAACCACAGGATCAAAGCGGCCGATGATGCGTACCGTTTCATTAGCTTGTACCAGTACGGTGTCTTTCCAGCCCAGATCAATACCTGAGGCGGGTACGAGGTTGCGGTCCAGAACCTGCCATTGAATGGCGTGAGCGTGAAATGGATGGGCCATCATGGAGCTGTTGGTAATAGACCAAACTTCAGTAGCCCCGTTTGCCACAAGCTCGTCAACGCGATTGATATCAAATACTTTGTTGTTAATGAGGAACTGCATGCTCATCATCGTCATGTTGATCGTCATTTCGAAGCTTCGCGATGCCGTGGCGTCGGCCAAAGTCAGCCGTTGCCGGATTTCAGCGTTATTCGGTAATTGGGTGTATAACACCACCGGATCAGAGCTGGTTGTATTTATTTTATAACGCATAATGTCAAATGCGGTTCCGTTGGGCAGGGAGCCTCCCATCATACCGGCTGCGGGAAAAGAGCGGCTGCGTAAAACGACATCATCGCCGGGTTGGAGGGAACGAAAATCGACCACAATTTCTGCCCGTTCACCGGCGCTTAACATGACATGATTGGTGTCTACCGGGGTGGCCAGCAATCCGCCATCAGTGGCAATGACTTTAAAAAAGGCATTATTCGATAGTGCGACATCATAGGTTCTTGCATTGGAGCCATTAAAAATTCGAAATCGATATTGGCGGGTGCTTACATTCAGAGTAGGAAATTCCACGCCATTGACGAGAATGCGATTTCCCAACATACCTAATACTTGTCCCATCATCCCAGCCTGGTAGACCAAGGGACGGTTACCGGTACCGTCATCCGGTCCAAAGCTGCGGTCTTGAAGGATAAAGGCGATATCTTCGTCGCCTGATGGAATGGCCCCGGTGGCTTCGAGGTTGTCACTGATGTCATCAGTAACAATCAGCGCTCCCGCTAAACCTTTGTATACCTGGGTGGCAGTGGACTCATGTACATGGGGATGAAACCACAAAGGGGCAGCGGGCTGAACCAATGTGTAGTTATAGTTGCGCGAGGCTCTGGCGTTGATGGGCATATCCGGACCGCCATCCTGGGCCGCCGGGATTTTAAAACCGTGCCAATGAACAGTGGTGGCTTCATTGAGGTTATTGCGCACATTGAATGTCAAACTGGTACCGCGTCTGGCTTTTATGACCGGGGGCAGATGCAGGTTGTTATAGCGCATCATACTGGTAGTCCAAGTCGCCGTAGGCGTCATTACGGAAACATTCACATTGTCATCAACACTTAAACTGTAACGAGCAGTTGTATTATTGGGATTGCCGTCTTCGTCGTGCATTAAGGGTAAATACTGAAATCCAGGGTTTACTCTTACATTGATTATGGCGGGCGATGGGTCGGTGTTGCCTTGGTTATCGGATACGGATAACCGTACGCTAAAGGTACCGGGGGTATTGTAACGTACGGAAATGGGGCCACTGCCGCCGGCTGTTGTAGGCTGGGTTCCGTCCAGTGTCCAGGTAAAGTTAATCGGATCGCCTTCCGGATCTATAGCGGAACCGGAATAGACAACACGCGTACCAGTGACAATGTCCAGGTCGCCAAGGGTGCCGGGGGAGCCACTTCCATCATCATGACTGATGCTGCCATTGGGTGCTTGATTGACGCCGGGTGATCCAACACTGACAGTGACACTTGCCGGTGTGGGGTCGGTATTGCCCGCGCTATCCCATACACTCAGGGAAATCGTGAAGTTGCCTGTGCTG